>Ga0080013_1000508_pt1 | contig 55317 bp, 59 predicted proteins | sample ETNvirenome_6_85_FD_69236 | JGI IMG/M metagenome (GOLD analysis project Ga0080013, IMG submission 69236) | Marine viral communities from the Pacific Ocean - ETNP_6_85 (SPADES assembly) (version 2) | ecosystem: Environmental > Aquatic > Marine > Oceanic | place: Pacific Ocean | collected 2013-06-19
TCCCGCTAGTTTATTAAATCTTACCCTTCTATTTACATAACTTAACATAAAATAAGATAAAGGGACTGCTACCAATCCTCCATAAATTCCTATTTGTTGATTTCTTGTCATTCTTCTTTTTTAATCCCAGTTTTATTTATATTTCGCACCTTCTTTCACGTATAATTGCCAATTTGCCTCGTGTAATAATTGTTGCCATACATCTCTACCTCTTTCTTTGGCTTTTACTGTCGCGTCTGCGTGCCACTTTTCATTAGGCTTAACTGTTTCCATCGCATACACTCTTATTTCCTCTGCTTCGTCATAATTTCTTCCCCAAGTAGTTTCCGCATATTCTCTCATTCTGTTTGGTTGGTTAATTACCCAAAATGCTTCGTGTAATAATTGAGTCGGAACATCTCTTCCTTCTTCTTTCGCTCGTTTAACACTGTGTATATACCAGTTCCCCTCTGGGTTGTTATTTATCCAGTTTGCCTTCTCCACTACTTGGTCTGCTACTTCGGATGTTATACCAAAAGTGTCCATAGCATATTTTCTACTTATTTCGTCTTCGGTAAGTGTCGGTTCTGCTGGAATAAACTCTCCTTCTTTCGGCAGTTGGGCTCCCGTCCCTTGGTCTTCTCTACGTTTTTTCATATACCACCATACTATGGCTACTATTACTATTGCCCCCCCTATCATTAGAAAGGTTTTTTGATTCGTTTTCGTTGTTTCTGCTGGATTTCTCATAATTTTATTTTTTAATGTCTGCTAATTTTTGAAATTGTCCCAAAATCAAATAAAAGGCAACTATTCCTAGTATAGTTCCAAAAATTAAGGCTTTGTCTGGTTTTACTTTCATTTTCCATTATTTTGTTTTCATTTTGGGTAAAGATTATTTGGTTGCCCCTATTAGCGCTTCACTTTTTCCTTTTGTCGCTACGGCTCCCGCTATTCTTCCCGCTGTTTCTGGTTTTGCAATTATTAAATATATTAACCCAAATACCCCTATTACTAATGCTCCTACTAATCCGTACCATAAAATCTTCATTCCCGTTCCTAAAGCACTTAATCCTCCTCCAAAAAAATCTCCAACTCCCACAAAAAAATCTGACGTCTTTTTAAGTCCTCCAGTAGTCAACACCAGTCCTTGCGTGCCTAGATACTGCCTGAGTTGTATTGTGCTGGCGTCTGTTCCTACCGCTCCTCTCTTCTGCCAGAGTCTTAAAAATAAATCATTCGCTTTTCCTCGCCCCACACATTTTACCAAGTTCTTATGCCACTGCTCCCATTGTTCTGCGTTACTAGAAGCCAGAGGCAAATTACTACATTGTGTCATCAATACTCCCACTATTTCTTTCTTTTAGATTTAGTTCGTGTTTTACTTTTCCCTCCTTTTAACATATAGTAGGCGGTTATCCCCACCCCTATTAAAACTACTCCCACTACACTAAATACTATTATATTTTGTTTTCTTCTTTTCGCTTTCTGTTCAGCTTCAAACTGTTGTTGCATTTGTAACTGCACGGCTGGGTCAACTTTACATTCCTCTTTTTTAGCGTCCGTTACTTCCTCTCTTCGTTCTTTCAGAGCAGTTACTTGTCTGTCTGATACTCTTCTCGACCCTCTTCCTCCTCCAGTTTTATACACATTTGAAGAAATTTCATTATTTAATTTGTCTAGCCTATCTGTAAGGACTGAACAACTCCCGTCTGTCGGATACTTTTTATCTACACTTCCTCGGGCTTCATTCAATCTATTTTCTTTATATTTTTTTGGAGCGAAAGTAGATTGCCAAAAAGTTTTCCACCCGCTCATATCCATATAATCGTTTCCTACAAAGTTTGTAGACAAAGGGTCTCCAATAATCATATTGTCCTTCTCTGGCTGACCTTCTCGGCTGGTTATCCAGTCTTGTCTCTCGCTTGTAGCATTAAATCCAAATATGTTATTGTTTCTATCCATTTATCTTCTTCATCATTTTGTTCCTTTCTTACCTAGTTTGAACATCATATATCCCATCATTCCTAAAATCAAAAGTCCACCCATTCCTAATGCCAGTTTCATCCCCATACTCATTCCTTCTTTTTCTTTGTCTACTGGTGGCGGTGCCATCTGAGACCTCTCCAGTTGTAATTCATCCATTACTTCATCTCTAAGCGCTTGTTGTTCTTGACTACTTAGTTCGTCCGCTTTTGAAATTCCTTTACCACCTCCTTTAGTTTCAATATACCTCTTATCTGGCACTAGATAAGTGTGAGGCGTCAATGGATTTTGCCCTTTCTTATTTGTCAGGTAAGTATGAGGAGCTAATATGCTTCTCTTCTTAAAATAAGTATGAGGGGTAAAAATATTTTTTCCTGACTTAGTTGTAGCTAAAGTATGAGGAGCAAAAATATTTTTCCAACTGAAATTAGAATACTGTTCATCTGCGAACCCTCTCAAATTCCCCATCTGATTACTAAACCCGTATAAAGCGTTATTATTCATTATCTTCTTCCTCGGCTTCTTCCTCCGTTTGTTTCTTTAGCGCCTCCTTTGAATACCATATATCCCATCATCATTAAAATCAAAAGTCCACCCATTCCCAATCCAAGTTTAGTTCCCGTACCCATTCCTTCTTTTGCTTTGGCTTCTGGTGGTGGTGTTTGATAACCCATTAATATAGGGTCGCTTCGCATTTCCGCCATTAACTCGGCTTTTATTTGTTCTCTACTGCTTAGTGAACTTCCTCCACTTCCTCTATCACCGTCTCCATTTCCTCCCTCATCTGGGTCTCCTCGTCCCATAGTTTTCTTTATAGCACACACACTCCCCTCACAACATTTATCATCCGCATAATTGTAGGCTTTGTCTAAAAGAGGTTCAAGGGCTTTCATTGACCTCGCTTGCATACGTCTCGCCCCTCTTTTTCCGCCTCCTTGGGCGTGGCTGTCCAACTCCGATTCCATATTGTCAATCTTAGAGTTAAGTGTGGAGCAACTAGAGGAACTGCTGAACTTGTGTTTATCCTTTATGCCGTCTGCAACTTCTTGGTCTCTTTTCTTTTTATATTTTTTGGGTGCGAAAGTAGACATCCAAAATGTCTTCCATCCACTCATATCCATCCACTCAGTATCAGGGTCAAATAGGAATGTGTTGGGGTCGCTTGCTAAAAAGTTAGAAGAGGTTGGTAAAAAAGGGTTTGCATTTTGAAACCCATCGTCTATAAATGCCATAATTCTTAATATTTATTAGTTACTATTTATTTTTAACATCTTTGTAATGTTTTTCCACTTCGGCTTTTTGTTCTTGGCTTATTCTTTTTTCTGCCTAGACTTTTTCCAGCCGTAGAGCACGCTTTAGCAGTAGGGCTCGCTTTTCTTTTCTTTCTGCGTTTGTCCATTGTACTTACGCTTGCGTACTTTCTTCTCTTTTTTGCTTTTTCCATTCCTTCACTCTCTTTTCTTCGAGATTTGTAGGACTGTTTAGTTTTTCTCTTCGGCTTCTTTGCTCCTAACTTTTCGTCTAAACGAGCGTTGTATCCTTGTTTCTTTGTTTTCTTTCTTGTTTTTCTTTTTTTCTTAGGAGCAGACTTTTTCTTGCTCTCTCCAAAAAACCAACCTAAAAATGCCATAATTTTATTTTTTAATTATTAATTAGTATTCACTTCACACGTTCCAGAACTTGCCCGAAGGTATTTTCCAGAATAACTTATATTATATCTGCCTTTTTCAAAATTTGATACAAACTGATTTAACACATCAAACCTTCCTTTATTTTGCTCTGTCGGTGTTTGCTGAAAGACTGTAAGGAAGGATTGGAAAGCCTCTATTCGGGGAAATCCGAGCCCGAGGTAGAGCAACAGTCCGTTCAAATCAGCCTCAACCTCATCCTCCATTCTATCATTTAAGTAATAATGAGAAAATTCGTGCAATAAAATTGCCATCCTCATTGGAACCGTATATTTTTTGAATAAATCTTTAGATACTTGAATGTTTCCTCTTGATTGGGAAATTCTAGCTGGGGTAGTAAGTCTTTTACCGCTTTTAGACTTGATGGTATCTAAATAGTCTATTCTGAATTTACCGTCTTCCGACATATAGACACTTCCTCCAGCAGAAATATATCCCGCTTTTTGACAAAATTGCTCGGAAAACCCAATAAAGCTTTTTATTTCTGGATTAGAGAAATCAATACATCCTAATTTTCTTTTTAACGGCAATTCTTGAAAGTCTATAATCTTAAAGGTCGGGTCTTGTCCTTTTGGCAAGTCTCCATTGTCTTCATTATACACCATAATTTTTGCGATGTAAGGAGATAAGGGCATACGTACAAAGAATTTTAATTTTCCGTCAACAGTTGCATAACGGTCAGTATAAACAGTAAAAGGCTTGTCATCATCCTTTACTATAACTCTTATTTTTTGAGGGTCACCCGTAGCAACCTCTATCATAAGTGTTATTGGTCTATTTTTTATTTCTTTCTTAAAATTCATTTAATAATCTAACTCTTTTACTTTACCATATCCTTTTACTTTACCTTCAGCTAACCTTTTATTAATATGAAATGTGGTAAAAAACATACCCACCATAAACCCCAGCATACCGCCAAGTATCATCCCCTCTGTACGTTTATCTAATTTGCTAAAATCTCCCATATACTATTTCTTAACACATCCTCTATAATAACAATAACCTAAAAATACAGCTCCAATCACTAAAAGTGTAGCGTAAGTGGTTGCCCCGCTTACTCTGTTTTCTGCCTCTACACCTCCATCCGCTCCAAGAACAACTGGCTCAGGAGAGGTTTCCGCATCTATGTTCCCCATACTATACTTTTGTACAAAATCTTCTCCGTGTTGGCTTTTCATTTGTCCGAGCCACTCACTAAAAGGAACATTTGTTCCCATCTTTTTATACAACTGGTTCGCTGTCACTTTATATTTTTATTTATCACTCCTCCTATCAATGCTCCTACTACAATTCCTAACCATACTTTCCATCCTTTATACATTGCCACGCCTCCTCCTATCACTCCCCCTAACAATGTTGCTCTCATACTTACTACGGACGCTTTTTTTACATCTTTTCCTAAGTTCCCGCCCATTATTTTATCAATATCTTCCTTTACATCTTTCGGCATTTTTTCATAAGCCTTTTTCTTTGGCTCTTGAATGTCATCCGTTATATCCTCTATATCTTCATACTCCACATACTCACTCATCTTCTATCTTCTTCGGCTTCCGCCTTTGCCTCTTACGGCTAAAAATATTATCAGCCCTAGAACCGCAACCGCTCCCACTCCTATTCCTATTTTCGCCCCTAAACTCATTCCAGTTGGTGGTGGTGGGGCTCCATAAGTAGAGCCCATTGATAACTGATTATTTATAGCTTCTGAATTAATTTTTGCTAATTCGAGTTCGTGTTGTCTAATTTTTTCTGACTGTTCCCATTGCTTATTCTGTTGTTTGGAGGTATAGATAGCCCCCACCGTAGTTCCTAAAACTTGTGCAAACTGCTCGCTTCCAACTACCGCTTTTGTTCCCTTCCAAAATTTTGCCCAACCTTCTCCGCCAGCCCCATAATACTCATCCGTGTCTGTCTCTACGCCTTCTTCTGGGTCGGAAGAAAAGCTTAATAGGTCATTCCATCCTACATTATTATCCAAAATCAAATGTCCCATTGCTCTTTGCAAGCATTCATTGTTTGCCATATTTCCAGACATCACTTCAGAAATTTCAAATTTATCAGCCATTGGGTCTATATTTACTCCACAATCAAAAATTGCGTCTTTTACCCCAATAGGATTTGCATTTATTACTTTGGCTAATTCAGATATTACCATATCTCTATCGAGACCGAAGGTCAAGCCGTCAGCATTCATAAAGTTTTCAGCGAAATTATGTTTTGCGTATATCATAGCGTTTATTTCAAATTTTTATATAGAAAGTACCCTAAAAATAAAGACGACCCTAAGATAACTATGTGGGTCAACGTAATTCCATTTTCTTGTTTTTTAGGTTGGTTATTATTACCATTTTGCTGTACTAAACTAATTTGTTTTAATATTTCTTTTTGTTTTTCTGCATTTAGTTTTTCTAATTCAGTTTCTTGTATTCCTTTTTTTACTTGCTCGCTTACTTTATCTGCGATTTTATCTTCATCTACTAAGGGGGTTCCGTCTGAATTGTAAAAAAAGTCTGGTGCTATTGGGCGTTTAGGGTTATTGGGAGTCCAATAAGTATCGGTCTGGAGATTTTGTACATATTCTTGTCCAGAAACGCCAGCGAAATTCATTTGTTCGTTAGAAGATACTGTAACCTTGTCTTCCACTAACGATAAAATTAAGTCTTTGTCGGGATGAATGTCCGCCAAATCTTTTAACCCGTCTTCCTTATTCTTTCTTACTAAGGCTTTGAGGTTCTCGGAAATTTCTCTTTTAGAGGTTGTTTTTTTATAACCATACCCAGACAACAGATAGTTAGCTTCTTTGGGATTATTGTCGGCTATATATTCATAAACATTCATATTTTATCTTTTTTAATAACAAAGGGAACTTTTAGTTCCGTTAAAAACCATATCTTTTTTGTTCTCTCCACTTCCACGTGCTGGATAATCGTGATTAATGTCTACTGCTCCTACCTTTCCTTTTGCGTCTATCCAAGTTCCTAACACTCTGTATTCTCCATCTATATTACTATTAGTGTTTTGCAACCTCACCAAATCTCCTTCAACTATGTCTCCCTTGTTGGGTCTCGGAGAATTTACGTGAATACCTACATATTGCTTTCCGCTTCCAGTGGGCGTATTCACACTACTTATCATTCCACATCTATTATGTTTTAATGGAGAGAGTTGCGCTATAAGTCTTGAGGCGATATGTTGGTTTAATTTCGCTTCATCAATTGGTTCTGGCGTGCTATATATAGGTGTGGGAAGTTGTGGTGCTATGGCAATTGGTGATTCCTCTTTCTTTTCCTCATTCATTACCCAATACGCTATCCCTCCTAATCCTACAACCGTTATGCCAAATAGTGCGATTTTTCCCCCTCTTTCCATTTTACATTTTACATTTTAGTAAAAAGAGGGTAACAGAATAAAAAAATCCCATCACCCTCTTCTAATCATTTATAAGGTTAACAATAAATTTTATTGTCCGCCTCTCAACGCGTTTGCTACTCCTCTACCAAGAACAACTTTATCTTGACGTACAATATTTGGATTACCGTATGCTCTCGCAACAGCTTGTCCAGATAATCCACGTCCGATATTTACGTTCTCAGAAGGATAGAAGTACATAGTAGAAGTTGCACCTCCACCAGCAACTATATCAAATGCTACGCTAGTAAAACCGTCCCACTTAAAAACCGTACGAAGAGCAACGATAGAATTTTGTTGCTGATATGGGTCTATGATTGGGATTAGAGTTTTCTCTTGAATGTTACCATTCACGTCTCTCACTTTTAACTGAAGAGGCTTAATGCTTTGAGAAGCACTTGACCCATCAATATAAGAAAGCCCATTAACAAAAGGGCGTTGAAGAGTTGTATAGAGAAATTCTAAATAGGTAGTTCCAGACACTTGCATTGTATAAGTTATACCAGTGTTGATACCGTTTCCACTAGATGTGATGTTCTGATACGCTTTACCGATTACATTAGAAGCGACTGAGTTTGTTGTTGAATTACTTACCAAGATTATATAAGGTTGAGACGTTGGTGCTCCACCCATCTGTGGCGCTGGTGCTTGCGCTCCAGCATCAAAAGAAAAATCATCATCAAAATCAGTATCGTCTCCACTGTAAGATAAATACTTGTCATTCATCTCATCTTCTGCGTCTATAAAATATTTTTTAATATCCATTTTATATTCGTTTTTTTGGAATTAATACTAAGTTATGCTATTTCACGCATAGATTACGGGCATTTATGTATGCCTACAATTCAACTAAGTTCTCACTCTTTGCGTGGTGAAACGCTCTCAACCTCATACCGCGGAAACCATAATAGTCTCAACGCGGGGGGGAGATTTTTGTCAACGTAATGTTGGTGTGATAAATAAATTACCTCTCCTCGATTACGCGTCTGAACCTTTATTCAACCATTGCTTTGAAGCGAAGTTGTACACACCGAAACCGATGGCAACTCCTAAAGCAGTTGAAAAAATGTTCATCCACATTTTCTTTTGTGTTTCTTTCATTTTACAAAAAATTTAAGTTTAACAATTTGCTTGACTTAGAATACCAATTCCAAATCTTCTGGCACAAAAATAGAAAGAACTTGAGCTTATGGGTGGGGTGGTGGGTTGTTTGTTCTTAACTTGTGTATTAAGAAAAAGTGGGAAAGTTAAAGTTATTAGATATAATACGCTTAAAAAAATATTAAATTAATAGTAGTATTTGTGGTGAGGATGGGACTCAAACTTGTTTACGATGTTCTGTCCAAAGAAATTAAACCTTATTGGGTTGTCTTTAGGGATGACTTTGTTTATTAAAGAAAACGCGAAAGGAAAGGTAAGTTGGTCTCGTATGCTGTCGTGAGCTATATATAAGATATACCACGTTGCGAAGAATTGCCTTGTCTTTGCCGAGTTCTTTCGGAGTATTATATTTGATACGCCTAATGTTTGGTTAAGGGAGTCAAAGTCTGGGGACTTAAGTATTGAGGTGATGGTGTTCTCCACATTTTCCGCACTATCTCTATTACATTCAACTATCTTTCTTCCTTCCTCTCCTATACTACTGTGTCCTCCCTCTCTTATTGCAATATCATATTCGGTTCCTAGTAATTTCTCGGCTAATTCATTTAAGTTAGTATCGCCCCTTACCCTAAAGTTTCCATCTATATTTAATATGTAATCGTATTTTTCTAATAAGTCATTGAGAAAGTTATCGGGGAAGATTTTTACACCACTGGATTTCCTTTTGTTGCACTTTAGATGTTTAAGTTTCTCTTCCTCCACATAGACTATTGTCCACTTTTTACTCTCTAGTTTCGTATTATTGGTAATACATAAAAAGTCCCAGTCATTAGAACAAACGGGCTCGAGTAAATTGTCGTGGTCTCCAAAATGATATGTGAGGACTACTCCCTTCATAAATATATTTCATTTAATATGTTTTTATACCTCTCCGTGAAATGTGGGTATATCTTTTTATACTCTTCGCTCTTGCTTATTTTTTCAAACCTTTTGACTTTTTCTGGTGTCATATCCCACGTGGGAGCATTAGGCTGATACTTAGGCGCTCTTGGATTACGGCTAAGACTGGTGTGGATTCCGTGAATTGGTCTATACCTTTCCACATTATCATTCATTTCTTTGGTGGGAAGAGGGTGGGCGGAAAACATTATATCATACAGCACACTCTCATCTCTCACGCCTCTTAAATTCTTTTCTATGTATATCCCCATATTTTCTTTCATCTCTTTTCTGTAATATCTTTTAGTATCGGCGCAAAATGTTCCAGTTAGTAGAGAGTGTCCTTTTCTTTGGACGTTAGAATAAGGGAGGTCTATTTCCTTAAAAATCTCTTCGTAATAATTCTCTATTCCCTCCTCGGTTATCAGAATATCTATATCCGAAATATAAGTATAGTCGGCTCGCGTTAATGGTTCAACTAGAAAACGAGACACATCGGCACTTTGTCTGAGTTCATCTCCTCTTATTTTGAATCTATACCCCATAGTTTTCACTAACTCATCAAGAGCGTCTTGATTTTCTTTTATAAAACCCCTTCTTCCCGTTAAGATTTCTGCCGAAGCGTTAGGGCTAGAATAGAGAGAGAAAAATAGAAAAGGTATAATAAAGTCTTCGTAGTGCATATCTTTAGCGCTACTAGAGGGGTTGGGAGGTCTGATTAAGTTTGTGCACGCGCTAAAAAAGTTTATCGTTTTCATTTTTTTATTCCGTAAAATTGATAATCCTTATGTTCTACGTTAACGCTATGCTCATACATCGAAAAGTTCTGTGAAGGGAGTAAGTGGGGGGTTACATCTTCAGCCGTTAAGTTTTTGTAGTGATGTTGCCACTCTGGGATGGCGACTGTAAGTGGAGATGAGTCGGGATTAACGCTGGGAACTCCGTGAGGTGGTCTTCCAGTCGTAGCACACGTAATTATCAAGAGTCCTTTTGGCTTTAAGATGTTTACCATTTTTTCCAAACTTTTTCCCCAGTACATATCGTGCTCCAGCATTTCTGTTGTTATAACTACATCAAAACACTCTGGTTCGCATTCCAACTCGTGACACTTAGAGATTACATCTACATTTTTACCTTTTCCGATGTCTACGCCAATATACTCGCAGTTAGTAAAGTGTTCTTTGTTCGCTCCATTTATATCTAAAGAACCAAAATCCACTACCTTTTTTTTATTAAACATATCTGGGTAATGGTTCTTTACTTTTTCTACAAATTCTTTTTGTTCGGGATGTGCCATTATGTTAAGTGATTAGTTGTGTTTTCTCCTCCTCTATGCCAGTGATATAAATATACTCCTTTCATTATTCCTATCTTTAATCCTTTTTCTTGAAGTCTTTTATGAAAAGAATTATCCACTCCTAACATTCCTTCTTGCTCAAACTTGATTTCGGTAGCTGTTTTTTTAGTGACTAAAAATAAAAACCCGCTCATTAAAGCGTCTGGGTAGATATTGGATTTCCACTCATCTAAATCCATTACCGAAGCCCCATATTGCGCGTGTACTTGTTGAGATATTTCTCGATGTTTTCTTATGTCATCGCTTTTGTCACATAGGGGGTAATTTAATGTATCTAACATTTGTTTAGGGTTCCCTATACGATTTGTAAAACACGTGAAGGCGCTAAATTGAGGGTTATTTTTAATAGCCTCCTCTATTACGGAGCCGTAATTAGATGTTAAAAATGTAGTGTCTCCGTCTCTAAAACAAGCCCAATCATCATCGTTAGGTAAAAGAGATATAAATTTATTATAGTATTCTCCTATATTCTTCTCTGTGTTATATGGGGTGGTATAGTATATCATTTGGCTTTCCACTTTTCTATTGTGGAGGTAGGTATTAATTCCATCCAAGACCTATACCTTCCTTTTTCTACATAGGGGTCTATCACCGAGCCTATATCTAGTAGAGTATGTCTTTCTGCTATCTTTTTGTGAAGATGATAGATTAAGGGTATTGCGCTCATCCCCGTACAAAAGCAAAAAATAGTGTCTTTTGGTTGCTTTAAGGATATTTGATAGATTTCTTCTACTAACTGGGCTCCATTAGTATCCCACGTATTTTGTGGAGGAGTCTCGATATAAGTATTAAATTTAATATTGGTATTGTGGAGATACTTAGGAGCCACTAATACTGAATTTCTCTGATTAACCATATTAAATAAAATATCTATTTCGCCAACTACACTTGCCCAAATAAATAGTTCGGCTTGTCGGAATACAATCTTATCACTCCAAATCCCATACTCTTTCATTTCAGGAGTCCAGCTCCCAGTATGGCTTGCGAGTCCATAAATAAAGCTGTCGGATAGAATCGGATTGACTAAAGCGTTTATCATCTCTGTACTTAGTCCTTTCAGTCCATAGGTGTCTCCGTCATAATTTTGAGTTCCCCCAAGGTCTCTATGTTCAGATAGAGCACAGACGCACTCTCCATCTCCAAGCCTTATATGAGAAAGGTTATCCTTATTTTCTATTTTATCTAACATCCAAAAGTATTGTTTTTTGAATGTTGAACAGATGTGGGTGTCTACCCACTTATCTCTCTTTTCTTTTATACTTATATTGCTGTCTGGGGGATTACCAGTCACGTCTTTCAAAATTTAGTTTCATTATTTTCTTTGCCTCTAATATAGCAGATTCGGGAGTGTGTATTTTTTTCCCTTTATTATCTCTTTTATTTATGTATGGCTTTACGACAAAGTTATGGTTTAAGGAAACGAAATCGTCAATTGCTTCTGTCATCATTTCTTCCGTTATCTTACCATTTATTTTTTCGGTATCTATATCTACATAGAGGAAAAAGTATTTGTCGTTATGATAGTATTCATTATTCACAATGTTCTCCGCAACCTTTAACATCTGATACTTGTCTGGGAATTTGGTTTTATGTCGTTCTACGGAGTCGGAATTTTTATGAAATCTTAGCCAATTCATATTTTGCCAAATTTTTGGAGAAATTCGTCCAATAGATTGAAAGTGCATAATAATATCTTGGTCGGTATGTCTGTTCGTGCAGATGGCTCCGATTAAGTCGTTTGGAAGGTAATCGGAGACGTACCGATTTATGTCCTCAATTAATATACATCCGTGCCTAAAAGTCTCCAGCACATTCCATAGAGTATCTGCAATTTCTCTTAATGTCATCCTTCTTCCGTCTTCATTAAAGGGTCGGATTCTTCTTATTTCTATTGTAGGATGGATAGAGAATCTCTCTATGTCGGGGGGGGCTATCGCTCTATACTCCTCGTATTCATCATTAACATCTATAATTAGGACTCTTCTTGGAGGGTATCCATTACCCCCTTTGACGTATTCTTGCAATACTTGGTTGGTGATATAGGTTTTCCCTATACCTTTTTTTCCACACGCTACTCCTAATTTACACTCTCTAGCCATTACTTTTTGTCTTTAGTGTTCTCATTATACCTTTTCATAAAGTCGTGTTCAAAAGTAAATAAATAATTTTTATAGTAGTCTTTCAATGTAGCGATACGCTTGTCTAATTCTAAAAATTTTATCTCCAATTCTACCTTTCTTATACTTCCGTCTTCTAATTCAGTATACTTATCTTGGATAAGTTTTTTTAACTCTATGTATTTATCTATCAAGAGTTTTCTTCTATTTATCTCTTCTTGGACTATTTTTCTTTCATTGCCCCATTGTTCCAAACTTTTAAGTTCGTCTCTATTGCTTTTGTCTCGTTTTCGTGAAATAGTTGTTTTAGCCATATTTTATAGTTTATTCATAAATTTTTCTCCGTACTCTACCCATCCTTTATTAAGATGATTACAACACACACTACTGTCCCAAAACTGAAAAATTCCTTTTTCTCTCACGTCTTTGGCAAACATAGTGTCACAAAACATAAAGGTCTTATGTGCCACTTCGTGTCTAAATTTTATTTTCTCTAATACGGATTTGTGCATAAGATTACATCCTAATCCTACTGACCATACTGAGTGTTTTTCTCCGTCTAACTCATCTTCTACGTTATCCCCTCCAATCATTAGCGCGTTATCTCCATAGTCGCTCTCGAGAAACCTTAACATTAATTGCCTTTCATCATCATCATAAAGATAATATGTAGCTCCCACTAATTGGGTGTTATGAGCCAAAAGACGATTTATAATGTCTATTGGAGGAAAAACATCGCTTTCTAAGTGTAAAAGAAATTCAAAATCATTTTCCAAAAAATGTTTTCTCACTGCATTATGCCCATCGGTAATTCTTTGGGTTACAGAGCCGTTATTAGATTGGTTGGTTATCCATTTGGATTCCACTCCATATTTTTCCTTATACATTTTAGAGTTTTCCACTGTATCCGAATTGTCGGCTAAAAATATCTCATAATTAGAATAAGTAAAGTTCTTGATGTTTTCCAGCCACGATTCAAAACAGTAGTTCTTTCCATCGAAAGTGGGACACCCAACTAATATCTTAGGGAGCTTCTTATTTTTCTGTTTCGTGTTTTTCATAGTCAAATTCTTCTATAAAGTCTGTCCACTCGGTTTCTATTACATCGACCTCTGGGTATTTCCATAATATATAAGGGAGTAATAGTTGGTCTCTTTCAGATAAATTATTATATAGCTCCCAAAATCTTAATGACAATGCGTGTGTCCCTTGTGTATTTTTCCATATCATTATAGTTGTTTGATACATTCCGTTGTTGAGCGGGTAATTTTCTTTTTGATATAACTTGATGTTTTGAGATACCGCTTCCTTAGTGTCTTTTTTTTCTCCTATTATCGCCTCTGCTTCGGCTATCACGCAGTCTCTAATCGGATGTTTAGCTAATGTAATATCGTAAAGCGGATGACAATAATAAGAAATAATGCTGTCCAAATCTTTGCTTACTCGAACATTTGCGTCCATAGTAATACAAATATCATAGTTGACTTCCAGCGCCTTAAAGATTGACTCAAACGGACTAAACTTAAACACATTGGCAAAACGCTTATTATTAAACCTTTCTTCTTTGTCCTCCACGAATATTACATTCCATCTATTGGATTTAATATCTTTACGATTAGTAAAGCATACTAAGTCCCAATCCGTGGTATCACAAATAGGTTCTAATAGGTTATCGTTTTCCCCCATTATGTAGGTAAGTACTGCTTTCCTCATATTTAATATGGATTATTTTCTTTGGAATCTTCCCGTTTTGCGGTCTCTCACACAGCCTTTATTCCATTTAGGGTCTAAGTTCATTTGGGCTCTTGAAATTCCTTCTACACGTGAGTCTTCACACGTCTCAGTAGTAGTACATTTCTTTTTCTTTAGAACAAATCCTAAAATTATAAAGGTCAGTAGAATGACACAAACGATGATAGTTGGTGTACTCATAATAAAAACTTTATTGAATTAGTAAAATTATTTTTCTTCCTCTTCTTGTATATCATTAGCGTTGGGCTCGATTAATTTTATGTTGTCCTCTGGAGTTTCTTCCTCTGTCTGTATTTCTTCTGATTGTGCGATTTCTTCTATAATTTCTTTCTCTATTTCGGTATCTCCTTCCCTCTGCATTTGTCCCCGTAAATTTATTGGTTCAAAGTCTTCCTCAAAACCATCTTGGTCTATCCCTTCAAACCCCCCTTCAAAAGATGGTGGGGGTGGAGGTGGAGGTGGGTCGGATGGTGGTTGTGGTGGTGGAGGTTGGGACGGTGGTGGTGATTGGGCAAATCCTTGAGCTTCTCTCTGTTGCTGGAAATTCTGATAGGTTAGGTCGAGTATATTAGATAAGGATTTTTTGAAACTTATTACTTGCATTCCTTTTTCTAATATGTCTTTCCCAAATAGCACCATAAGATTTTGCTCGTCAGTCATACCGAGACCTCTTTTCTCCGCTACTCTAACCATTATAGGTCTTACTTTTTCTACAAAATCTTCCTCTACGGTTAAAGCCTCCCCAACTTGCTTATTGTAATTATTTACAAAATCAAATACTGATAGGGCTTGTACGGGAGACACCATTACTTGCATTCTCAAGTCTATCTCTCCCTTTTTTTCTTTTTCTATTAATTTTTCTTCGGATAGAGTCGCCCACCTTTTAGCAAACGTATGGAGCATTTCGTATCCTCCTAATACGGTGTCTACTAAATTCTCGTGTGCAAATTTTTTATCCTCTGGGTCTAAATCGCTTACACTTTCTTCAAAAACATTGGCATTTGAGTCCTCTGTATCTATATCATCGGCTGTCAAAGACCCTCCCGTATTTATCGGGGGTGGTTCAAAAATGGGCTCTTCTATATCCCTCATTTGTTCAGAGGTAAGGGTTTGTTTGGTTTTGGTGTAGCCCCTTTCTATTACTTTCTCTGCGAGGGGATTATATCCTCCCGCCAAAGTAGAGTAGTCTTGGGTTACTTCTCCTACCTCTATATCTTCTATGTTCTCAGTTTTCTTTGCCATATCTCAAAATGTGAATTAATTTAAGTTTTAGTTCAGCGTCTAATTTATTCCTCTGTTCCAAAAGCCGAGCCTCATAACTTACAGTAGGAGTTAAGGTATAGACATCTTTTATGTATTTAGATACACACGCATTGGTTCGGCTTATGGATTTAGATATATCAGATTGGCTATATTTTAGGTGTAAATTAACAAAATAACAAAAGAAAGAGAGAGCCCATCTCCTATTATGTTTTCTAGTCTTACCAAAAAAGAGTTCCTTTTCGGTTAACTTAAACTCTCTGCAAACAGTCCTAGTAATAAGTTGTGTCAAACTTTGTTCCAAGTGTTTCTCGGGCTGTTGACCCTTTTTAAGTATCTCTATTGTTTTATTTAACCCTCTCTTTTGGATAACCTTATTAAGGTTAGTTATTAGTTCTAAAGAGCTTGCATTTTCTGACATATTACATTTAATACCGATTACGGCAACAAATATAACTAACCTAAACTAAAATATTAAATTTAAGACCTATATTTTTATTAACACTTCTCCTAATTGGAACTCAATATATCCCTTCTCCTTACAAGTATAAAGTTTTTCTACGAATATAGAAGAAAATTGTCGGTCATTGTTAATAACCTTGACGCTTTCTAGGGCGTCTAATAGACCTTTGACTAAGTTGTCGCAGTCGCATTTCTTTCTCATTGGCGCATTATTTAGGCGGTTTTTCTTTGCTGTCTTTTTAGGATAAGTGAAATAAAATTGGGCGCGTATAGAGTCATAGTCCTTAATAGGTATGGATTTAGATTTGAGAAGCCACATTAAATTTCGTTTGTATTCTGTATATTCGGGATTATTATATACTCCATATCGACCTAATCTTGGTCGGGGTGTTGGTCTCGGTTCAATCTCTAGTGTGTATGTTGGTTTGTCCATAAAAAGTTGCCCCAATGCAAAAAGCACTGGGGCAAAGAAAAGCAAAATTGCTAATGTGCGGATAAACACACGAGCAGTTGAATAGCGCAAAGATAAGTATTTTTTACCTTTTACACTATTATTTATAAATTTTTATGCGCCAGCCTTTTGCTGTAAATCATTCATATCGGTTATCTTTTTAGTTATAACCGCCCAAGTATACGCTTGTCTAAAGCCGTTTCCTATTATTCCATCTGCTCCTCCAGTAGTTTCTACCCACATTTTAGGTTGCCCTCCTAGACTAATCAAGTAATTCTGCATTTTCTTAATTTGAGCTTTGGTGTACTTACTTGCGTCTACTTGCAATACTTGACTAACTGATGATTTAGTTGTTGGCTCCGTTACCACTACATTCCCGTTTACTTCCGTTTTTTGGTTTGATGGTAAGCTATCAATAATGTTGGTTACTAATGCTCCCCAATTTATGGTAGGTTTACCCAAAGGGTCTACTGGATTGTAATTAGGTGGTGGCGGAGGTATTGGGGCTGGTTGTTTCTTTCTGAGTATAAAGTACAGTGCTACCCCTAAGACTGTTACTCCCCCAGCAATTAATCCGATTGTTGCTCCTCTTGTCATTTTTTTTAATTTTAATTATTATTCAACTTTACAAAGATACTATAAAATAAATACAAAATTACCATTTTCCCAACGGACATTTTTCGGTAGCCAATTTTACCTTGGCGTTTACGAAACATCCGCACGCTCTACACTGGGTAGTTGTAGGGCTGTATTCGGGACATCTGTTCTGCCACATTCCTCCCGTACAAACCTCTTGTCTTTCTCTCGGGCTTAACTCTTTTTTTGGTCTATTCTGTTGGTGGTTCGGGTGCATTTTCATTTTTTATTTCTTGTTTTATTTCTTGTTTTATTGCTTCTTCCCATTGCGGAGTATAGTAATTCTCTACAACATAAGGATTTTGTTTAATTGTTTCTGCTATTTCTGTTGAAAAATCATTATCGGAAGGATAATGGACGCCAATAATTATTCGTGAAATCGCCACGCGTCTCTTTACCGTATCAAATAATTCTTTGTGCTGGGGAAAATGCTTTTCAAGTATATCTATTATAACGTAGGATTCTAATGTGTGTCCGCTTGGATAAGAAGGCGACATTGCTTGGCAAGATTTTAAGGGATTGAGTTCTTCTTGGTTAATATAATAAAAGCTTAATTGGTGGGGTCTTGCTCGGTTGTAATGATACTTTAACTTAAAAACAAAACTGTCTAAAAAGTCTCTTTCTACCTTCCGAACTAACTCCTTAACTCCATTAATCCCTACTACCGCACATACTTCTTCTAAATATCTAGGGAGGTCGGTATCAATAGCTACACATTCTTCAAACGTCTTTCGGTTATCGAGCCGTCTTATCTTAGTTTTAATATATTTAAGTTCAGATAAAGTCTCATCGCTTTCATTTTCTGGAAAAGGTTTTTTTTTGAACTCCTCAAGGGTGTCGTCAAGTTTTCCCCCAATTTCCATTGTGAGTTTTTGATTTATCGTAGGGTTTCCGTACCCAATACTATTGAATGTAATTACCCCGTATTTTACCAAGGGTTGGTTTGGGGTTAATATGGGCTTTTTTCTCCTTCTATTTCTTTTTTGCGCCATTATATTTTAGAAAAAGAATCCTATGCTATCGTCAGCTTCCTCCTCTGCTTTTCGCTTCGATTCCTCTTGTGCTTCTAGTCTTGACTGTTCTCTTTTTTTCCTTATGCTGTCTCTTCTTTGGTTCCGTGCATTCGCGCTCCTTTCCCTTAACATTCTTTGTTCCTCTTCTTTTCTGCTCGCCTCTTGCTCTTTTATATCATTGTCTGCGTCAATCTTATCGGTAATGCGCGTGCATACTGATTTAGAAAGTCTGATGAGTTTATTTTTTTTCGCTTCAGGCAACACATATTCATTTCCCTTTCTTTCGGCACTTGTCTTCGCCATCTTTACGTGCTTCATAAAATCCTCAAAGTCCCCTAAATATTCTTTAGTTTTTTCGGTTAAATCTTTTGGTGTAAGATTGTGTTTTTCCATTAAAAGTTGGTGGGGAAATTGAAATTTAGTCTTTTGGGGTGCTTTGGGTTGGGGTTTTGGTGCTTCGGCAACTTTTTCCTCCACTTCTTGTGGTTTTTCTGGAGTTTCCATAGTTGGTGTTTCTTCGACCACTTCTTGTGGTTCTTGTTCTAAGTTTTCTTGATTTTCATTGATAGCCATAGTATTAAATTTAAGATTAAAAAGTTTTCAAATATAATAATTTTTTTATTTATCGCTTGGTAAGGTGGTATAAATTATATATCCTACCCCTAATAACGCTAGTGATACTAGAGATATTCCAATTATTAATGCTGTTTTTTTTCTCCTTTTTTCAAATTTTATTTTATTTATTCTATTTAAGTGTCCTTGTCTAAATCTAGCGCTTCCCGACATATATCTTCCTTCTCTTCCTTTCCAAATTGAGTTAAAAATACTTTCTTGGTCTAATTTATTTAATTCTCTTGTGAGTGGAGCCGTAAATACATTCGATGTTGTTGCGTTTACTCCATTTTCTGTCAGAGCCTTGGATACTACGCTCCTCATCGCTCCCACTCCTTGGTTTACTGCCCCATCATATATTAAGAGCGCTACACTTTGATTTTTTATGTTATCTCCGTCTATCCTATCCCAGTATCTCGTCTTATAGATATGTAGTGCCGTCTGGTACTCCAAATCCATCATTTGTTGCTTGCTTGGAGTATATCCGTAGTGGGTGGCTAATGTATCTGCACTTATCCCCCAATTTGTCCCTATAAGTTGTCCGCTCGTATAATTTCCAGTGTCCTCGGGCATATCTTGATACCCGCCCTCTCTTCCTTTAACGAACTGTTGGGCTTGGTAAAAATCTGCCATTATTCTCTATAACTTGACGCTCTATCTTCTTTTATATCGGTGTGCATTTTTTTGAGTTGGCTATCACTCAATCTGTATAATCCTACATCCCAATCTCCATCCACCTCATCGTCTATCGCTTGGAACATACTATCGCTCATCGTCTGCTCGGACATATAAATATCATCCGTCATCCTATCTCTCTGGGTTCCCGTAAGACCTTTATCGGTATCTCCTCCTTTTGCATAAGATTTTTCAACATATTCATCTGCATAGGTTTCTAAAACATTTTCATCAACATCAAAAGAATAACTCGCAGATTCAACCATAGCACTTGTATTATATTCTCCTCTGTCTAACCAAAATGTAGGGTCATTTATTTCTATATTTTTCCAATACTGAAATACATTGTCTAAATCATAATCTTCCATTTCTTCTACTTCAATGGAATCTGGCTCGTGGTCTTCGGCTCTTTCATTCCAAGTTATTATTTGATATACTTTCCCTTTATACCTAAGTACCTCTCCTTCTCCACAATTAGAACAAGTCATACTTTCATCTACGGGGAACTCATCTAAAAACTCTCCACCATCATATATTTCTTCTGCGGTTGGTAATTTCCCTCCTTTTGCATAATCATCTCTATATATTCTGAACATTGTAATTCTTTTTGGATATGCTTTATTTTGTGCCTCATCATTTGCAAATGTGAACTCATAATCTTCTCCTTTTTCAATTACATCAACTCCTTCTAAATTAACATAATACTCAAAATCATCTCCCTTTCCATCAACATTATATATTGCCTGAACATCATCGGTTGCAACATTTTTCCATTTACCTCCAACCATTACGCTAATCATTGGTAGAGAATTATCTTCAGTTTCTCTTGAGTTTCGGAACAGAGCAAACACACCCTCATCTTTAGGTTGCAGAGTGCCTCCTTTTGCAAGTTGTTTTCCTTTTGCTCCTATTATGTTTACCTCTCCATCATAGTAATACTGAAAATAACTATCTGTTCCAGTTACCCCATAAATAGGAATGTAATAGTGTCTATAACCATTATAATCATCATAAAACCCGTCTAATGTAAAATACTCAAAGTTTTCTAGTGCGTCTTGCTCTCTTAATCCAAAAGGATTGTTTTTTCTTTCCTTGCCAGCGGGCGTTTTCCATAAGTTCTTTAGAAAATCCAGACCTTTTTTCGTTTGTTCTGGTGTAATTCTCACATAATCATCTCCACTGTCGGCAGACTCTTGGATGTAGTCTAATGTTTCGGTCGTTTCTTTATCTAATGCCTTGTATTCTTTATTATTAAGTCTTCTTTTTAATAATAGAATTTGTCTTTCTGTTGCGGGCTCACCGTCAGTAATTCCTTTTAATAGTCCTCCTTTTGCATAAGAGTTTTCTTTATGCCATTTTTTTAACCCCTTTCTAAATTCTTTTGGAGCATATTTTTTCAACGCCTCTCCATATCGTTCAAAATATTCATCACTTCGGTTTTTACCTCCAATATTCCATTCTGTTGCGGATTTGTTGTATGAAATTGCGGAATCATTTAATTCCTCAATATAGTCATTGACTTCGACCGCATCTATATTACCTCCTTTTGCATAATCTTCAAATTCCGCATATTCAAACTTTTCTTCTTCTTTCTTCTTTTTCTTTTGCTCTTTCATTGCGTCCTTGAAATCTTTTGCCAATTTCTTTTCGCTCTTAAATAAGTCCTCGACTTTTCTCTTTTCTTGAAGCGTTCCTACTTTATAGCCAGTATACCCTCCGACAGCGCTACCGAAGAGAAAACCACCTACTCCTTTTTGACTTTGTATTCTTTTCTTTTCCGCTTCCAGTTGAGAAATGATAGCGTCTATTTGCTTTACTTTATCCGTCTTTCCCTCTATGCCCTCAAGTATAGCTTTTACTAATGCAGTAATCCTACTCCCTTGGGCTTTAGCTTGAGTTTTTGAGGTAGGAGTCTTTTTATCGGCTACTTTATGTTTAACTACCTTGGTTTCTTTTTCAAGACTTTCGGTTACGGTAAGGTCAGCCGATTTTCCCGCTTTTTTCCGTTTGGACAGACGTTTCTTTCTAGCCTTATCTTCCGAATCGTACTTTTCTAGCAACTCTCTGCACTCTTCCTCAGATAAACCTATGGCTTTAGAAAGTTTTGTCGCCTTTTGTTTAGATGTAGGCGCTTTTTTCCTTTTGGCGGGTCTTCCCCGTTTTTTAGGTCTACCTCTACCTTTGGCTTTAGTGGTTTTCTTTTTAGGAGCGGGTTTTTTGGCGGGTTTTTCCTCCACGGTTTCCTCCACTTCTTCTTCCACTACCTCCTCAACTACTACTTCATCTTCCAGTTGGGATTGTAATTTTACCACTTTGCTTTGAGCCAAGTCTTTTGTTCCTTGGTCTTCGGATGGGTCATTTATAATTAACCCATACATTTCGATTCGTTTTTTGATTTCTTCTTGTGTCATTGCGCTGTTATTTAAGTTGCTAAATTAGTAATTTAATTTTTACCTTCGAGAAATTCCTTGGCTGAATGATAGGTTTCAGAAGGGGTTTCAGGTCTAAAATCTTTTGCCATTACGGAATTTCCGTAAAATTGTATTTCTTTATCTAATAAGCCAGTGTCATTCCCTTTATATTTTGCCAATACATATAGGACTCCTTCGGCTAACATTTTATCATAATCATTAATAGACTCCTCTGAAATGCCTAATTTGTTCTCATAATCAGAGGGCGTGAAGGTTTCTGCCTCATCGCTTGTAATAACATAGTCTACAATTCTGTCTGCTATTTGTTTTCTGTATCTTCTTATTGCTTTTTTAGGAACTTTATTGCCGTCTTCAAAGATAGATGGCTTGTAGCCATTTTGCGTGGCTAAATCTATAACCTCATCTAAAAGGTCGGACGTAAGTATTTCCAACCCCCAATCTTTTGTAATTTTGGGTGGATATACGCTGTCTAAATATACTTCTTTTGCCTCCTCAAATTCTTGGGAGGTAATTTTTCTTCCTAAATGATAACAAAATACTTGTTCTTGTGTGTTTTCCATTGTCTTATTTTTTAGTTTTTATTTTCTCTTCTTCCTCTCTTTCTCCCATAATTTCCGTAATAGCGTCTTGATATGTTTCATCGGTGGGAGTTCCGTCTTCATTATATCCATCCAATTCGGGATGGTCTTCTAGCCACTCTATTATTTCAGCGTGAGTTGGCATTATCTTTCCTCCTTTCGCATAACTATTAAAATGAGTTCCAATCGGTCTCAATCCATAACCCGCATTTCCTAAGTCATATTCAAAAGTCCAACCCACCTCTTTTAGCTTGTCAAGTAATCTTTCGGTGTCCTCATAGCTTTCTAAATCTCCACTCTCGGCTATTAAATGAACGACATTTTGAGGTAGCAAAGTGTATTCAGAAAAATAATCTATGTTAGGGTCGTAGGTGTGCATTTCTTTTTGTCGGTAGTTCCCCATTAGTTCCCAAGTCAATTTTCCACCTTTTGCATAAGTAGTGGATAGATACTCTCCAGAAGTAATACGATACCTACCTCCTCCTTTAAGTCCAAATCTGCTTCCATCAGGGTCAAATTGAATAGAGTAGGTGTCTCCTTTCTTTTCTAAATCTTTTTTAATCTTATTTATTTCTCTTTTTGACTTAAAATCAATCCATCCTCCTTTAGCATATTTATCTTGGTTTTCCTCGTTAAATAGTTTTCTTTCAAATTCTGTTAAATTAATACCTCTTTCATCAAGGACTTCTTTTATTTTTATAAATCTATTTTGTCTTTGTAAAATTTTATCATACCAATTATTTCTACTTGCTCTTTGGTATTCTATTTTGGTGTGGTCTAATAAATCTTTTAACTCTTTATCAGTATAGTTTTTGTAAATCTCCCCACCTTTTGCATAAACACTTTCTCTTTTTGCGACATACTCATCTGCATACTTTTCTAACATATTTTCATCAATTCCAAATTCCTCACTCGCCATTTCAACCATTTCACTTGTATTATATTCCCCTCTATCTAACCAAAATGTAGGGTCGTTTTTTTCGTTATATTCCCAATAACCAAATGCTTTTATTTTGTTTTGTGTCCAAACTTTTGATTTTGGGTCGTGGTATTTACTTACTTTCTTTATGTGTTCCTCTAAACTGCCACCTTTTGCATAAGATTTTTCTACCCCAAAAACAATTCCTTGCTCCCAATCACCCAAATCTTCCAAATCTTCTAGTTCGTGTACTCCATAGGACTCCCCATTAGAGGTGTCAAGAGCAAATACCATTTTCCCTTCCTCAATAAGACTCTTTGCGTCATATTTTGAGAAAATATCATATTCTTTTCTAAACCTCCACTTATCAATTAATATGTTTGTTTGCTGGTATTTTTTCACTCTTTCCGCTATTGAGCCTCCTTTTGGCATTTTCCATCCCCTTTCGTAATCTTCATCGTAGTCTTCTAAATTCTCCGTATGCTTTTTAACAATCTCACTATCTAAATCTAATACGTCAGATATTTCATTATTAGACTTACCTTGCGTAAATAATTCTTCAATTTCTTCTTTTTCTACCTCTGTCAGCCATATCTCCCCACCATCTGCGTAGGTTGAGCCATTAACATAATGATTCTTGACATCAGCGTAACTTAACCCTGATTCTTTTTTGAGCATTTTATTTACAATTTCGTGCAACTTGTAAACCCACAACGATAAGGTATGTGAGTTATTTAAGTCAGAATCAGTTAGCGGGAATTTTTTTAGGTTAGTTGCTATGTTTTCTCTACACTCCTTACAAGGTAAAACATTAGGAAGATTATTATAGTAATAGGCATATTCAGTTTTATCTCGTTGGGTGGGATTATCGGGATATTCAAAACTTTTTTTATGCAACCATCTCCAAACTCCTGCTCCCCATTGTTCTGGTGGTATCTCTTTTTTTATGCGACCTTCCATAATGACTTCTGCATCTACCTCCCCACCCTCTGCGTAGGTAGAACCGCCTTTATTTTTAAAGTAGTTTTTTAATGCTTGTTCTTTAGATATAAGAACCATACGACTAGAAATATTATCCGTTGTAAAATCATCTAATTCCAATTCTTTGCCCGTATGGTGATGCTTAAATATATATTTACCCGTACCCCCCGTATGTGGAGAGGCATATATACGCTTTGTAAAACGATAATTTTCGGGAATATCAGCCATTCGTTTTTTAGCTTCTGCGTTCCGTTGCTTAACAAATTTTTCAAAAGCATTTTCTTTTTTTGCTGTTTCTAATAAGTCTTTCCATAGAATATCAGCTATTTTTCCTACCTCTTTTTTATCCCATTTTTTAAGACCATATTGTTCTTTCCATTCTTTATAGTAAGAATCTACATCTTCGCCATACAAATCGTCAAATGCGTTCATATCGTTTATGTCGGTAACTATTTGACCATAAGATACTTTGTATTTTGGGTGAATTTCTTTCCAACTTGCCCAATCATTAACTACTTCCCATTCATCTACATCATCAACTGTAATCTCTCCACCCTCTGCGTAGGTAGAACCGAATGATTTAATTAAATAACCCGATGGAGCAATTATTTCTATATATGGGTAATCCCCATCGTTAAATACTTTTTCGGCTTCTAATGTTGCTTCTTTTTCAGTTTCAAATGATTCGCTTTCTCCTAACTCACTTGCATCTTCATCACTCCAATAGTAAACTATTATTTTCCCACCTTTACTTGTAAAACCTTGTTTGTTTGTGTGCCTATCTACTCCCCCACCCTCTGCGTAGGTAGAACCGACTTGTTCCAAATGATATTCACTTAAAAAATACGAACCATCTAATGCTTGTACGAATTTATTTTGTTCATCATACCCTTTTACGAAAGATTGAATAACATCTTTACCTTTAAGGTGTTTTTGACTATCGCTTACTGCTTTTCCGTAATCGGTGTAGTCTTTTGTGTAAACTATCTCGCCACTTGGAGTTTCTTTAGTAACACGATATATTTTTATTGATTTAATAGTGTCGTTTATTGCTTTGTCAACAGCAGACTTTCTATTCCAATTTTTTGAATTTACCTCGTTGTTATACTCTTTCAAATCATCGTCAGAGTACGATTCAAACCTATCTCTTAATGCTAAATCTCTAATTCCTCCACCCTCTGCGTAGGACTTTCCTCCCCCAGCTATGTGCCCAAAATATCTTTTTTGTTTGTCTGTTAACTCTTTTCCGTTAGCCTCTCCGTCTTTTAAGATTTGTTTGGCTTTGTCTTGGGTAAGACCGCCTTTTGCAAATGGTAGTTCTTTGCTTTTTTCTTGTGCTTTTTTATCTTTTTTCCATTTCAGATATTCTTTCTCTCCTCCAAAGTTGTCGTATAAATGTAAATTTTCGGCTTGGAGTTCTCCTTTCATCTCTCTTAATCTTTCCATCTCATCATAGAGTTCTTTGTCTGATTTGTTTCTATTCATCCGATGCTCTCCTCTAATTTCATCAAAACTTTTACTTTCAAATTCAGCAATTTTTCTTAACTTATTATTATTATCCTCTAACTGCACATCCCAATAGTATTCCCCGCTATCCCAACCATATTCGGATGTTTCTCCACCTTTTGCATAACCTTGAATTGTAAAACCACTCTTATAGGCATTTCTTAAATCATCTCCTATATGAGAAGCGTATTCATATCCTTTCCTACCCTCTTTACCTAAAAGATTATTCTTTACTTTTATATCATTTTGTAGCAAATAATATACTCCGTTTATTTCTATTAGTTCTCCTTTGTAAGTATCTCCACCAAAGAACTGAAAATCAACAATCTTACCACCTTTTGCATAATAAGGAAAAGGTTGCTCTGCTTTTAACTGCCATTCATCATCTTCATAATCCCTTGGTGGCTCTACAACTTGTGCCTCTACATTCATTAAGTTGCTATATCCTCTTTCCTTAACCCACTTTTTTGCGAGTTCTTTTGCTTCTTGCTCATTTGAAGCATAACCCCCAATACTTTGCTCTGCCTCATCCTCAAATGTAAAACTAATCTCATAGTATTGTTTAGTTTTACCTCCTTTTTCAAACCCATACATTTTTCTCAATCCCACGCTTCGGTCTCTACCTCTTTTTATGTTAATTGGCTTTCTCTCTTCCTCTTTCTTTTTGCCTTTTTTGTCTTTTTTTCTTTTTACCGTTCCTCCCGCGCTTTTTTTCACCCCATTAGGGTCTACATAATATAAGTCTCCTTCGTGTTCAAAGCCGACTGCTTCTTGCCCCCAATCGTTTGCCCATTTCTTTACTCTCTCTACTACTTTATTCTCTTTGGCTTTCCAGTCTTTATTTTTTGAAAATACGGATACTTTTACTACTTCTTCTTCTATTATATCTCCCTTAGACGTTCTGTACCCTCCTTCTGTTTCAGTTTCCGTGTATCCTCCAAATTCAGTGGCTACATATTCCTTTACTTCTTTTACTCTCGCGTCTAGTTCTTTTTTGGAAATTTTATCGGACACGTCAGATGTTGATGGAACATATACTACAAAATTCTTATCAAACTTAAATTCTTTTGATAAAGCACCGCCTTTTGCAAATTTTTGAATTGTATATCCTATTCCACTATTTGCTTTTTTTGTAAGATATTCTCCAAACTCATTAAAACTTTTTTGGTCTGCACCCGACCCCGTTCCGTTAATAAACCTTTTATTTTGGGTATCACTATCATAATCGCCAACAACTTCGGTTAGCCATACTTCCCCATCATCAAATTTTAAGTAGTATGCTTCGCCCATCATTTGTATATCGTGCTTATCTACACTGCCTCCCTTTGCATAATTTCTTACTTCGGTATTATACACTACTCTCCAATTATCATATCTATCTAAATTTTTGGTATAATCAGTTCTTTCTACTACCTCAAGGCTTTTGTCTTGCCTATGTTGTAATACATTATATACCTTGTTAGACTTATCAGCTCTATGGTTTGCTAATTTTATCATTAATTTTAACACTTCTTCATCTGTTGTCTTTCCGCCTTTTGCATAAATAGGTAATTTAAGTTGAACCCAACGGTGAGATAGGTTTGTAGATAATAATTGTAAAACCTCGTCAAATCTATCGGTGTCCCTTACAATCAGCATTTTTCCATTACGTTTTACCTTGATATTTCTTAATAAGGCGTCTCCTTCCAATTCTATTGCTCGGCTAACATCGTCTAAGAGTATCTTATTTAAGTTGACTTGGTATGGCAATTTTCCACCCTTCGCGTATTTACCTTCCTTTGCGTCTTGCAAAAGGTCAATCTTTAATTCTAAGATAAGCAAGTCATCTGCGGTGGCTTTTCCAGAATTTTCCATCTGTTCTTTTAGTAATTGAAGACGCTTGATTTTTTCGCTATATGTTAGGTCGGTATATTCTGCTTTGATTAGGCTTGGATTGAGATAAAATTCTGGCGCTTTTTTATGCCCTTCTCTGTATTGGTGGTTCATATCTCCTCCATAATATCCTAATATCCCTAACGCATTATTTAAGACGTGGTAATTACTGTCCTCCAATTCCTTGAAAACAGCCATAGATAAGGGCTTTTTATAGTTATGTCGTTTCAGAAATGTTTTTACCTCCCCAAGGTAAATTTTTCCTTTTTCATCATTTTCCGTTAATTCTCCTCCAGAATCAGCGTTGGCACTAAACCTTGCGTATTCATTTAAGGCGTAGAGTTTGTCCATTTTACTTTTTGCTCTTGCTAAATTATAGGATATGTCGCCTCCCGTTGAAGATATTTCTTTCTCCTTAACCGTAATGGGCTCTTGATAAGGGTGGGAAAGTTTATAGTGGAAATTTCCTTTGGTATCACTTAATACATTAGTGACTTTATAATTATCAGTATAGCCTTTGGTTACAATTTCATTAACCTTAAACTTGGGCTTTCCTTTTAGGGTTCCTCCCTTAGCAAAATTATTCGCTTTTTTCCCGTCTTTGTAGGCGATAATAGTCTGTTCAAATAGGGGGCTATCTACATCATTTTTTGATTCGTCTTCAAATTCGTAAAAAGATTGCACAGCAATACTGTAATCCTCTCCTTTATAAAGGACTTTCTTTGTATTTGTTCTTATTTCGTATAATGCCATATCTATTGATTTAATTCTTCTAACTGTTCTTCGTACAGTTCTATTTTCATTTGTACCACCATTATTTTATCTGCGTCATCGCCATCTTCTATCATATCTTCAACCATCATTTTTCTGGCGTCTATCTTCCTTTGTAGCCCGCTAGTGTCTGGCGCTTGTGGTTCTGCTTTTTTGAATTGCGCTGTCACCTCGGAGAAAGGAAATCTCTGTAATTGTAGCTCGTTATCCTTAATAAAGGCATTTTGAGAATACGCATAAATCATTGGAAGAGGCTCATCCTCTTGGTAGAGAGTTAGTTTATTATCATATCCCATCTCTGTCCACGTCTCCACGATTCCAACTAATTTATTCATCTTCCGACTCCAGACAAATGCTTGCGTTGGCATTAAATTATTAACTCTAAGACCTATTCCTCCATAGTGTTCTTCAAAATATTGGAATAATAAGGTGTCTATGACAACTCCCTGACTCAGTGGGGCTCCTCTTTTACCAAAAACTGTTAGTCCCATCGGTGAAAAACTATACTCAAGGCTCTGGTCTCTGAGCCAAAAGGGGAATTTATATCCTATTTCGGAAAAATACTCGATATTAGCGTGGTCGCCATCCTTATAATACTCATTTATTAACTTATCAACAAAGGCGCTATTATCATAGGTTTGTGTTCTTTGCTTTATGGTTCTTTGAGGATTCCCTATTGTATATACGTCCAAATGAGCTCCTCCAATTTCCCAGACGGTTCCATTACCAAAAAATCCAAAATCATCTTTAACTGAAACATAATACGTCTCTCCCATACCATATATGTCTTCTACTGTATAGTAGCATTGACCAAAACGTAAGGTTTCCCTAGGAAATACAAAATTGGCTAACTGCATTATAAAATCGCTTCCGTAATCATTAATTTCATCGCTTTCAAATTTTATCATTCCTTTATCTTGTAGGCTTTCCTTCATCATTTCGCTCATTGAAAAATCAAATGGAGCAGAGATATTTATGAGGGGATTAGGTAGGTTCGCTATTATTGGTGCAAACTTTTGTGCTAAATACACCACTTCCGAAAAGGTAAGGGTAAGCGCTGTCGCTAAAACTGAAGGGGCAATAGTGGGTACGTTTACGGGTATATGGTTGTAGTCTTCAACTTCATTGTATTGTTCTTTCAAATTCTCCCACATAGCGAGATTTTCCTTTACAAACATCTGGGTTGCAGTTCTTTGTATTCCTAAGAAGATTTGTCCCATTGCCTCCACTATATTTTGGGAACCTCCAAGGATTATCGCCCCCGAATCTACCCCATTTTTTTCGTCCACCGAATTAAAAATTATTCCGTTTCCCAGTTCCGTGTTTCCTATTTGCCACATATATTGTCCGTTATACTCTTCCATTAAGTCTTGTGGTACTTCTTGGGCGGTTAATTCTATTGCTAAAGGGTTAAATCCGTGGAACCTCATCACATCGGAAGCGGTTGTTGAGTTTCTAAAATCGGACTCTAAGATATTAAATTTAATATAAAATAAGTCGGAGTCTTTAGATACTTCTTCTTCTCCCAATGCTCCGCTTTCTACTGCCGATGTTCCCTCAGTTTGGTCTTCTTCTTCGTCTCCTTCCCACTCGCCTTCGTCTTCCCACTCGCCTTCTTCTTCTTCTTCTGGCTCTGGTTCTGGTTCTGGCTCTGGTTCTTCTTCAATTTCCTCTTCCTCCACTTCCTCCACTTCCTCCACTTCTTTTTCTGGTTCTGGCTCTGGTTCTTCTTCCGCTACTGGTTCTTCTTCAATTTCATCTTCCCCCACGCCTTTTTCTCCTTCTTTTTCGCCAGTCATCTCTTCCTCCTCTTCAATTTCTTCTTCCTCTGCTTCTGGTTCTGGCTCCGTTTCTGGTTCTGGTTCTTCTTCCACTACGGGCTCTTCTTCAACTACGGGTTTTTCTTCCTCTTCTTCCTCGTCCCACTCATCATCCTCAAATACGTCTTCTGGAATAGCGTCTTCCTCTTCCTCTTCTTCCACCTCTTCCCACTCACCTTCTTCTACATCAAACTCTATATCTACATCTTCATCCTCTACTGCGGTTTTTAGTGTGATTTTATTTTTTTGGGCATACGCTTCTATCTTGCTTTTAGAATCAGATGAGCGTAATAGGTCGATTAGTGTATTATTTAAGGCTTCTACATTATTTTTCACAATAACATCAGTTGTTCCTTCACTTTCCTCCATAGCCTTATTGTACTCTTCGATTACTTCTCCAAAAATATTCTCAGCGTCCTCCAAGGTAATTCCTATAATTGATAAATATTTGTCTGCTCTCATCTGTTATTTTTTTAATTGTATGTAAGGAAAAATCTTCTTAAACCTTCCTACTGCTTTTTCTAAACTCACTTTTTTCTTAGGGTCATCTCTTCCCGCCATCTCCTTCTTATACTTCGCTTTTAATATTTTCTTCTGTCCCTCTACGTCATTCTTATCTGCTTCGGCTTTATTAAACTTTTTCTCTTGCTTCTTTATCTCTTTTGGAACGTCTCCAATCTTTTTCTTGTCCGCCTCTATATACATTGCGTAGTCTCCTAGGGTTTTAGATATTCCTTTTCCTCCTACTAATAAATCTACATCCTTCTCAAATTTTTCATAGTCTACGGAATACCAATATCTATAACCTTCATATTTTTCGCCAGAAACCCCACGCATTACTCGGAGTAATCTATTCTTAAATCCTAATTTGGTTATATCTATGCTTGGGTCGGTTATTTCCTTTTCAATGCTATTATATAGAGTTTTTGCCTCTAGTATTTCTTTCTTCTTAGCCACCGTTACTTTGCTTGAACTCGTGGATTGGCTTTTAGTATCTTCTAGTGATTTAATAAATTCATATTGTTGTTCTACCACCAAGTATTCCTCCAATAACTTTCGGAGCTGTGTGCTTAGTGCTACGAAGGGAGCTTTCTCTAAGTCGATATGCTGAAAGTCTATCATATATTTTTCTTCATCCCCTATTTTTGCCTCGGCTTGCGCTTCTGTCGTTGGTTTGATTCCCTTTCTAATTTTTTGTATCTGAACTTCTGTTAATGGTTTTTTGCTTTTCTTTTGGGCTTTCTCTATTGCCTCATCTTTGTTTTTATTATTTTCTGCCTTTTGGATTTTCCCTATCATTTTAGAGGTTAGCGCTAACGATAATTGTTCCGACATTTCATTAAAAGTTTCCTTTAACGACTTGGAAGACTCTAGGGCGTTTTCATAATTCTCTTCTATTCCTTTTAGAGCCTCTAATTTTATCTTTTCTACTTTTAAGATGGTGCTTAACTCTTTTTCCTTTTCTATCCATCCTATTTTAACTAATTGCTCTACGTCTGTTGTTAATTCCACTTTGATTTGATTCGCGTCCATTGTAAATTGAGTGGCGTCCATCTCGTATACATCACTATCTAACATCTCACGCACCGCTGTAATCTTTAAGTCAAGTTTTGAATAAACAAAGGCGTCTAAAGAACGTCTGGCTAATACGTTTATAATAAAACAATTCTCCCAATTATTCCCTTGCCTCCATATCCTCCCTTGTAGTTGCATAACTTTTACTGGAGAGAACTCGGAATTTACAATATACATCACTGTTGCATTTTCTTGTAAATTTATTCCTTCTTTAATAGTTTCGGTTCCTATTAAGATAAGGACTTCTCCGCTTAAGAATCCATCTTTTATCGTCTCCTTATCTTTATCGGTCGTATCGGAAATAAGGTACTGGATTTGCGCTGGGGTTAATAGTCCAAAATATTTGGATTTCTCATCGGCACACACATCCTCCATATATTGTTTAATTAAATCAAAGGTGGTGTAATTAACTCCTCCATAAGTAAATCTATAAAGATTTAAGTATATCACTTGTCCACTAGGAGCGGTTTGTTCACTTTCTTCCACCCCTTCATTTTCTTTCTGATGATGTAATAAAAGTTCTAACGCACACGTTATAGTATACTTAATTTTTGGGGATTCGTCCACAAAATTTTTGGCGTTCACACTATCGTTTGCTCCCAATGGAGGTAAAAGAGGGTTCATTAGTGTGTTTTCTTTGTTTCCGCTAATAAGGTAAGGAGAAATTGCTAACTTTAAGTTTAAGGATTGTCCCCTAAATGCTTTTGCGTTGGAACTCGCTTCTTGTCCCATTGCTCCACTCTTCACTGCCTCTGAACCGTCCACGTGGTCAACATCTTCCTCTTCTCCAGCCTCCGCATTTTTCTTTCTCCACTCTACTATATATGGGTTGTCTGTGTTGAACCTTTCAAGCTCTTGTCTTAACTGTACCCACTCGGAACTCTCCATTTCGTTTGCCTTTAGGTCTATCAAACGCGCTTCTATTTCTTTTTCGTACTCTTCATCTATATACGAACCTCCTTTGACGCTTGCTTTGACTTTTCCCATTTTTGCGTCTTCTAGCATTTTTGTATCAAACCCAAATTCATTTACGTCTTCTAAGTCTCCGTTGGTATATTTAGAGATGTTTGTAACCATTCGTAGTTGTGTTTTACTAAGGTCAATAATAGATTTGCAGTCTTTTAAGTCTGCTTCATTTTGAGTGCTTGACGAAATGGTAAATTTCTTAGGTCTTCTCCTTTCTATTTCCTTATCACTGATTTTGAAATTACCAAAGGATTTGATAAAGCTACTCAGAGCGTATCCGTTTACATAGCCATCTATCTTAGCAAATAATCCAAATTGGTTTCGCTGGTTAATATCCCATTTCCACGCCTCTTGGACATATCTGACAAAAAACTCATACGCGCTATTTACATTGAGCATTCTTAGTCTGTCTTGGTCTATCATACTAAATAAAGATAGCATTTGATAGTTGTCATCCGTAAAAGGAGTTGCCGTCAGCAATATTACATTTTGGTTTCTTGTGCTCTTTGCTCCAATATATTTACATAAAGAGTAGAGATTAAACTTGTCTAATGTAGGAAGGGCATTTGACTTGAAACTGTATTCCACTATATAATCCATCGCTTTTTGGCTGTTTCTTGCTTTTCCAAATAAACGCTGTGGTCTATCTCGCCCGTCTTCTCTTATCGTTCTTCTTCTGGTCTTGTCTATTATTCTATTGAAATTATGTGCCTCATCTATTATGACAGTATCGACATTTAAGTCTTCAATAGGTATAGAGTTGTGTCTAAGCGGAAGAGAAAATCCTTTATAAAAGTCAGTTGAATCTTCGAGTCTCTCTACATCCGAAGCCTCTATAATTGCTGTATTAACAGACGGCTCTGGGACTTTGATATTTTCTACTGCGCTATGCTTGGCTATGATTATAGCGGTGTCGGTGACAGCCCATCTCTTCCAGCTACCCATTCTACCCACCATAATACCTCTTAATTTTTTGAAAAACCAAATATATCTATCGGTTAGTTTCTGTTCCAAGAGAGTATATTGCTCATCTATCCAGAAGCGGAAATCTGGTCGCATATCTTCGTAACCAGACTTATATCCATTAAACTCATCCCCACATTCGTCCAGATTACACGCCTCATTAGAATTTTGACAATACTCCTTTAGATTAAATATGTGCTCATAAGGAGTATAGGCGTAACTGTGCTTAAATTTGATGTTCGTATCGGAATTTAGTGTTGTCAGCTCGGTTATCCACTCTTGCCTTATCGCCTCGGCTATCTCTAATAAGTGTCCTCGTATTCCTACTAATTCGGGATGGTCAGTATAATTTGGGATAGCGCTGGCAAGTTGTTCGTCTACAAAATCTAAAAAATTAGGGAGACTAGCTGTTCCGCTGAAATTCAAGCGATTTAACACTATATCATCCGTGTCAAACTCATCACCCTCGCTTACACATTGTGCTTTATTATAAAACTGTGCTCCACTGTCAACATTTATAGTTTTGGTGCTCCTCCCTTGAGGCTCGATTGGTATGGCTCCCTCAATCTTTCGGTCTGAGAATCTTATGAGTCCTCCATTTTCCAGCTTAGACTTTCGTTTGGTTTTTTTAGATGTTTCTAATTTTTCCCCTCTTCTTCTGGCGTATTGACCTATGTGTTCTAAAATTATTTTACTTATATCCGTTATTTTTTGGATTGCTCCAACTTCATCAAATTCCCCTTTATCTTCGCTGTCAAAGTAAGTTTTCGCTCCTTTGTGGGTTCCTCCCTTTTTGATTTGGGCTTTTTGCTCTGGAGTTCGGCTAAGTCGTTTTCTTCCTCTTAAATCGCTAAGTCCTAAGTTTCCTACTGGGATTAATTTAACGCTTTTCCCTAATAGTCCGATTAGGTAGTTGCCGTCACTATCTGCTCCCCCTCTAATCTCTCTAATCCAGTTGTCATATACTATATTAGGAACAATGGTGAGTATTCGTGTTCCTTTTCCCGTGAGGATAAGTTCGGCGCATTTAGTTATAGCGGTGGTGGTTTTTCCAAATCCAACTTCGTGACCAAGCAGCCCTCCGTTTTCGTAGGCGGTCAAATATTGTAACCCTTCTTTTTGTGCTTCTCTTAACTTAAAAGGGCTTTTTATGTTGTCCTTAAAATAATAACTGTGTTTGGAGAAAATAGGGATGTTGGCATAATCGGGCTTCGCAAAATTATTATACCTCTTATTCCACTCGTCATTAAGTTTTGGCTCGGCTTTTACACTGACTGTTGAACGGAGCCATAAATTAAATAGTTTTTCTCCTTCTATTTTTATTTCCGATGTTGTCTCATAAAATAGGGTTTCTAAAATGTCCCATAATCTCTTAGCGTCTTCTTTTGAGACGTTTATATACTCAGTGCTTCCAATCTTCTCGTCCTTGTCTAAATATCCCAACTTCGCCAACTCCTCTCTGGTTGTAACTGTAAGTCCCTTTCTCATATAAGGGTCATTATTAGAAATGATTGTTGGGCTAGAGCCAAATGAAGATGTTGCCTTATGGTGGTCGCCATTTAATTCAAGTTCTATAACGTCTTTAACTTTCTCGCTAGACTTACCAGTTTTGCGACTTCTTTTATTTAGTTCAATCTTTCTTAAGTGTTTATAAATAAATATTCCTTTTTGTAGAGGGTGTAGATACGCGTCATTTATGAGGTCGGCTGTACTATACTCTGAATTTTCTATTATAATGTGTGGAGATATGTGAAGAGCTCCGTCTCCTTGTAGCCAATCAATAAACATACTTTTCAATGAGTTATAACTTCGGCTCGATGGAAAGAAAAGTTCAGTCTCATAACAAATTTCGTCATTGGCATTAAAGGTTATGGTGCGCAGTTGTTGTAGCCTATATTGTTCTTTCTTAGATTCGGGAATGTCTTTATTTTCGGTATATGACTGTAAGACTTTTGTTTTAGGCTCCCATCTTAATTTCATTTTGTCTGGCTGGGCTTCCTTTAGTTGTTGGGTCTGATTAAGGCTTATTGCTTGACCTTTCTTTGAGCTAAACCAAGCCTGAAGCGTCCCGTTCATCTGATTTAATTGTTCAAGTTTTTCATATACGTCTCCGCTTTTATATTCTGCGATGTACTGGAGCTCATAGGGTACGGTTCCAAAATATACGGGGCGTCCCGTTTCTTCTAAGATTTCAAATCGGCTCACGCAGACTTTTTCGTCTTCAAGCAGACGCTCACTTAGTCGGCTTACAAAATGGGCGTAATCAAATCCTAAAATCTGTACGCAAAGGAGTCTATAATATCTGTTCGTACCTTTGGTGCAGAAATAGGCAAAGACGGTTTGTATGTCCATTGAGGTATTGCTCTGCCAAAAGGCTTCTTGAACTTGCAACACATACTGTTCGAGTTTATTTTCTTTTGCGAGTTTTTTGAATTTATCCTTTTCCTCGTTCAGCCATCTTACGGTAGCTTTTTTCTCTTTTTGCTCTCTGCCTTCTGTTTCGTATATCACTTTCTCTTGAAAAGGAGCGTAAGTGTCTACATATTTAGAAGAAAAGGCTATTAGGGTTTCATAAAGCTCTTCATTATTTGCGATTTTCAGTAATTCCAATTGTCTCTCTAAGAATTGTGTTAGGATAGGGTTTTCTCTTAAAATCTTCGCTGGTATATCTAAATGGTCTACTATAACCTCGTCTACCCCTAGTTTTTCTTTTAAGGTAATGGTAGGGGATAGGTTGGTTAGGTCTACCGTGGCTATCATATTAGAAAAAGAGTTCTCGTTGTCTAAGCATTTTATGACTCCCGCAAAAGGGATTTTACTGATGTGTTCTTCACTATTCTGGGTTCTTACATCTGTAAAGTACACCACTTGTTCATACGAAAAGTTACAATCCACTAAAAGTGAATTTATGGTCTCATCGTAGTAAAGGTCGACCACCGCCTCTTCGTCCTCTTTCGCTCCTCTGGTTGCATAGCTTAAGGTAGATAGCACATTATACATATCAAATGGAGACACATAAACCGTGGTTCCTTTTTTGTCTAGTGTAAGTTTTATGGGAACCTCTTTATTCACAGTCCCCTCATAATTGATAAGTTTATTATTGGAGTCTACCAAAACAGAGGATAGAGTAAGCGGAGTGATTAGAGTGTCAACCAAACTCGTAAACGTAACTTTCAGCCCTTCGCTAGACGGCAATCCTTCTCTATCTCTATACCATTGGCTAATATATTTTAATATATCTTTTTCATTTAACGGGGCTCCAGTTTTGGGAGTGTAAAATGGAGTAAATAGGGAACTTTCCTCCAGCTCTGTGTCTGGCGCGTAAGCCGTGGTATCTATTCCTATCATCGCAAAACTATCATTTCCCATTATCCCCATTGCTCCCCATTTTTTAGTGACGTATGCTTTAGTATATTGTTCTATCATCCCCTTTACCCTATCGCTTGCCGAAAGTCTACGAACCGCAGTCTCATCAAACAGACATCTTTCAAAAAAACGCTCTACATTATCTCCGTCACCAATAGCTTTTATCCTAAACCTATTGTCATCCTCATCATTGACTAACTTGACTAACGGAGTCACTGCGTAAGGAAGGTTGCTCGCTGGGAGAAGCTCTACATAGTCAATAAATCGTTTATTGGATATACACGCTTTATATGTAATTAGCTTTGCATATACTTTGCACACTTTCTTGACTGATTTGTACTCAACAAGATAGGTAGCCCACTCTCTGGAGTCATAAGGAAAGACAGATATAAACTCTTCTTGAGAGCCATCATCGAGAGCCTCCATTAGTTGGGTCATTTTTGAGTGAGGTCTTCCTCCCGTAAACAAGTCGGTGAACATTCGTTCAACTTGTTCTAAAATGTATGCGCGCTCCATCCCCGTTTCTTCTTTACCAATAATAAAGTCGATGAATTTGTCTCTTACTTCTTCATCTTTTACCGATTGCTGTACAATTTCTGCGAGTTTTTGTATGTTATCTTTTGCCATTTGGTATTATTTTATTCTTCTGCTGATAAACTTGCACTTTCAAAGCCATCTAAAATAGAGGGAATATCCATATTTTTGCTTGTTCCGTACATTGCATTAATCACGTTTTTTATTAGGTTTACCTTCGCTTCGTCCGTAGATAATTGAGCGTAAGTGTAGGGGTGGGAAAACTCGGTTATCTTGCTTAAGTGGTCGGCTATCCCGAGCATTACCATAGTTTTCTCGTTTTTGCTTAAAAGTTTGTAGTCTTGTGTTATCATCCTCGTTTTTTTATTAGGTTCCCATTACTGTCTATTATATAAGCTTCATCGGTACGTTTGTCTCTAAAAAGGAAGAGCCCTCCATCTAACGACTGCTCTATTTCTTCAATATCATCTGATACTGTCATTGACCTTAACTTCCCGTTAATCTCTTTCTTTTTCTCTAACTTTTTATATTGTATCCACCGATATACGTCATCCCCTTCGTCTTCATTAGACATTATTCCTCCGAAATATGTTTTAGGAATTGTGATTACCTCCATAGTTGGAGCTATGTATCCATTAGAAAAGGCTTTTTGTCCTTTTACTTCTTTCGTTTTGCTACCTTCTTTTGTCATTGCCATAATTAAAGTTTTTTATAGATTAATACTCCATAACTATTTTTGTCTCTCGATTTTATCTCTTTTATTAGTTCTAGCTCACTATCCTCTTGGAGTGTCCTTTTTACGGCTACTCCATTTCCTCCCCCCACAACCACACAGATTACTCCTCCCTCATAGAGAAAGTTTGCTCCCCTCTTCGGATAATACTTAAGTGGAGGGAGATTAGCGTACTCGGTATTAAAGTCGATTTCGTTATATGTTATCTCGTCTTCGGGTGATTTATCTTGTTTGGATATGAAGGGCTGAGTGATAACTATATCGTATTTCTCATTATCTCCATTATAATTGACGACAAAATAGTCGGCTATATCCCTAACATATCCCCTATAAAGGTTTCGATAAGCCCTATCGTCACAAACAGCGTCAGTTATAAAAGAACAAAACATATCAGTATTGAAAGAGGTGATGTTCAGATGGGCTGGAGCTAATTGTAAGAATCTTCCCGCCCCAGAATTAGTATGTAAGCATTTAACGTAATTTGGATTAGCAGAGGTTATTCCGCTTTCCGTTGTAGGATAAAGAGTGGCTAGATAGTCCCACGTCATACTTATTATATCATTAGGTAAGTTAAAGTCATTACATCCCGTATAGGTTTGCAAGAACCCTATATTGTCCTTAGTAGGCACAAAGTCCTTTTGATTGGTTAAAATAAATTGTCTTATCTGTTCGTTGTTTGTCATTTTTTGTCTTTTTTTACTATACTATTATCAAAAAAATTAACCAATATGCAGTGCGCATTTGGGTAGTCAGGGTCATTAAAAAAGCCCCACGGGATAGCCTCTTTCATTTCGGGTTCATCTGGAATTACTACTATCAAATTTTTTATTCTCCGCATTAATTCAATACTCCAGTCCATTAAAGCGTCTGTGAGTATTATTGTCATAAATTCTTTTCCTTTCACGTCTTGTAGTGCAATTAACCTCTCAAACGCTTGTGTCCAGTCATTTCCTCCTCCTCCACCTAGCGCCATTTCATTTGCAACGCTAAATCCCTCTCTGGCTTGGGTGTTCTCATATTCGCAATGAATTTTTGTGTCTACACACCACACTTGTCCATTATAGGAAGAAACTATAAAAGGAAGGTATCCTCCTAGTATTTCTAAATAGGTTTTTCCGCCCTTTCCTTGCCCCATCATTGAGCCCGATGTGTCAATAAGGGTATATACATATTCTTTCGGTTCATATTTCTTTGCTCTCTCTTTACTTTCCACTCCTCTTATCAAATCTTCTACATCGTACCAGTCTTTTGATGTCTCTCTTTCAGAATATTGCCAATCCTTCAAGTCGGTCTTAATAAGGTTTACCCACGCTGGCTTGGATAGTTCGACAAAACTTACACTCCCTTCCTCTTCTCCAGCGTCCCCTCCGTGAGAAACTTGAAAGACTGTACTATTTATTTCTGGGAATTTCATTGGGTCTTTTTTTATTATTCTCTTTATGTCGTGTATTTCCTTGTTTATTTGTACTGTTTGCTTAGGAGTGGTGTTGACTTTCTTTTCACTAAAGCCACACGGAGGAGGCATATCAACTGCTCCAAAAATAGGGTTCTCGGCTCTTTTTCTTTCTTCTTGCATACCTTGTAGTATACTGTTCAGTTCAGCAATATATTTCCCGTTACACTCGTTCATTGTTTTACTATACTCTTGCTCCAATTTTTCCAATTTTTCTTCACTAATCTTCATACACGTTTATATCTTTTTGTTTTTGTATGGTTGACGCTGTTTCTCCCATTCCTTTTTTAATTCGTGTTGGTATTTTTTCTCCATACTTATTTACCGTCTCAGCTAAATATTTTTGACTATTTTGCATTTTACTCATTAGTTGCGCATATCTTACTTTTAGCCTCCTCTCTTTGTCTTCCTTGGTTTCTATCACCTCTTTTTCAAAAGTTGGCGGTTTTTTTCCTTCTTCTTCTCCTTCTTCTTCCTCTCCTTCTTCTTCCTCTCCTTCTTTTTCTCCTTCTTCATCCTCTTCTCCTTCTCCTTCTTTTTCTCCTTCTTCATCCTCTTCTCCTTCTTCTTCTTCTCCTTCTTCGCCCTCTCCTTCTTCATCCTCTTCTCCTTCTTCTTCTTCTCCTTCTTCGCCCTCTCCTTCTTCGTCCTCTCCTCCTTTTTCTTCTTCGTCCTCTTCGGGTGGCGGAGGGACGTCATCTTCGTCTTCATCAATTACCGCTTCTTCATCTATCCCATCAAATCCATTCGACTTAGCTTTTTCTATTATATCATCTATTTCCTCGTCCGTTAGGGGTTGAGGTTTTTTTGGTTCATCTTCATCCTCTCCGTTTTCCCCGCCATTTGTTGGGGGTTCGGGTTGTAAAATGCTAATTTGTTTTTGTTTATATGTTCCTAGTATTCCCATTTATTTCAAATTAGTTCCTAATGTGGCGTTCACTATATCCACTGATACTTCCTCCACTTCATAATCTTCGTCTTCCTCTTCTCCCGTAATCCCTATTACCTTTCCGTATTTACCACCTTTAACCATTACTAAATCTCCTATTTGTGGAGCTGGGGGTGGCGGTGGAGGAGGTGGTTTAGGACAGCATTCCGTAGATGACGCTCCAGTTAGGTTTCCTTTTTCATCTTTACAAGGGCATTCTGGCGGAGGCGGAGGCTCATTAATTGGGTCTGCCTTCACAAAATCTATCCTCTTGTATATCCCGTAAGTTATAATAGGAGGTTTATTTATCATCTCTCCTAGTTCTATTGGGTCTAACTCGTCCATTTCAGAAGGTTTCATTTGTTTAGAATAAATCTTTTCCTCTAATTCGTTTACGCTTTCTATTTCATAGTCACACCTTTGTATCGCAGTATAGTCTAGGTTTTCATTATACTTCAATCCACACCCTCCTCCTTTACACGAGCCAACATCTTTCATTACTTCTTTATAAAATTCCACGCACTCGGTATTTTTCTTATTCATAACCATTTCGGGGATATTTATTATTCTTCCTATCTTTCCTTTGTTCGCTCCTTCGGTAAGAAGAACGTGGTCTCCAATCATTGGCACCCAAGGTGGGGCTTGTTGTGGTTCTGGCTCTTCATCATCATAGTCTTTTTGATGATAGGCATTATGGGTCTGCTCAAAAGACCATCCTTGAGGTAAAATTGATAGACCAACTTGAGGGTAGAACTGCTCGGGAACATATACTCCTTGTGGTCGTTTAATTTCAAAATGGAAAAGGCAATCATTGATTTGCATAAGTGTTTCTCTGTCTAAAGGAGCATTACATCTCACGTCCATACATATATTAGTGCAACTGGCGTGTCCCGACCGATTCCTCACTTGTGAGTCTCCATTAAAAATGTGTCCTAGTTCGTGTAAAAGAGCAGTTTGTATAAGGCTCGGATATGACATCCAATAATAAATTAAGGTAGGATAATTTATAGTATAGTTTCCCGTTCTGCTTCGCCATCCCGCAGACCAAGTATCGGCTTGTGCGTGATAACTCAACTTTATTTTTTTGGGAAATTTTACTTGTTCTCTTATCACTTTGTTTAATTCTTTTACTTGAGACCTTTCTAAGCGTGGCATTTCCCTATGTATTCTACGGTATCCTCCCGTTGAAGACGGCATTTTTGCGTAAACTTGCCATTGTGGTACTTGGTCGTCTAATTGACCAATATACCACTTAAAAAATTCAGGATATGTTTTGTAGGTCTCCATTGCTATTCTTGAAATAATCTTCTAATTCTTACTGCTCGTTCTAGTTTCAGCTTCACTGCTTTGCTTTTTGGGGATATTTTCAACTTTTTGTCTAACGCTTGTATATTATCGTTCACAATCGTTAAAAACTGTTCTCCCCAATCTGTTCGTAGGTGGTGGAGAAGATTAGGGTATTCTTTCTCTAATACCAATTCTCCTTGTTTACTTCTCATTAAGTCATCTATTAAAAACCATACATCTGTCCCCATATATGACAATTCAAGTTGAGGTAATACTTCGTCATTTATAGCCTTCGCCATTTCGCTTGTGATGTCTCCATCAAACGATACGGCTTCGGGAGAAATATCGTGCTCCATAAACATTTTTTCAAATTTCAGATTGGCTTTATGGATTTGCATTTTTTTAGCATTTTCATCCATAGCGGAAGATAAAACCTTTTTATATAGGGTTTTGAGTAACACGGGTGTTAGGTATTGGTTTATGGTCATTTGATTTACATTTCCGTCCTCATCTATCAAGGTAACTTGGATAGCTGTTAATAAGTTGCTTACCCATCCATCCACTAATACTGGTGGGGGCAACGCTTGGGACGGGAACTCCCCCTCCAATTCCGTAGCATATAACTTTGCTACCTCACTCGGCTCATTTTCTTCTGAGAGAACTTTGAGTCTCCCGAGTATCTCCTCTCTTAATATGTCACTTTCGCTTTCTTCTAAAACTCCCGCGGTCGCCTCCTCTGGAGCTATGTCTGTATCCACCGAGACTCCCATTTGTCTTATTATACACTCTAAAATAGATTTTCTAAGCTCTTCGGTTTCTCTTTCGCTCGCTATCTGACCAGTGTCTCCCACGACTGCAAAATTATTTCGTATAATTTTTGAGATAGCCGATTTATATGACTCTCTCATTATTTGGGATATATACTTCTCCTTGTTTGCTTCTGCTTTCGCGCCTAAATTTCTAAATTGTTCGTTCAAGTTTAATCTAAAATAGTTCCCTAAACTATCTTCGGTATTTAACATCTTTGGGAAAAATCCAAATTGCCATTGTAGATTTATTTCTGGGATAAATTTCATATCTAAATTTAATCCTAGTTCTGCTCCTCCGAATTTATCATTTAGGTCTTGGAAGCACATTCTCCATTTTGCTAAGTTCTGGTCTGGCTTATTTACCATCATCACTTCTTCCACTACGATATGACAAAATCTTCTAAACAGAGCGTCTTCTATCTCGGCTGTTGCGTTTGCAATCCCGATTACCCTTCCGTCTAATAGTGGTAAGTCCTCTTTTATTGCCTCGTCTATCAGTCCTTTTACTACGGTGTATTTACTTCCGCTTATTACCTTCTCTGGAACCCCCGCTCCGTTTCCGTTATTTAGTGTTCTAAAAGAATAGTCCTTGATATGTCTCTCACGCGTGATATGTAATAATGGGGCATATTTATCTTTCTCTCTCTCATCCACTTTGTCTAGTTCGTCTAATATCAACCAATAATTTCCATAACCTAAAATAGTTGTTAAATAAAGACACATATCGCGCATTTCGTCCTTCACAAATTTATTAGGGTCTATGACTTGTGTTTCAGTTTCTATCTCACGTGTAAAAGTAAAGGGCTTATTTAGGGTTGTCCCCAAAGATTTTGACGTAGAGGTAGACGTGTCTATTAGCGTCACGGATTGTTTGAGGGTTACTGGGGTGTCCCATTTTACTTTGGCGAGCGCTTCTAAAATAGTATTAAGTGCCTTAAAATCTTTTCCGCTATTCACTCTTACTTTGTCCCCTTCATACACTTTCACATAATTCTCAAATACTTTTTTCCCGTTGGTGATGTATTTTTGGATTAAAGAAGCGTTTGGGAACCAGTTAGGTTTGAAAAATTCTAATATATCTCCCGATTCCGCCTTCTCTCCGACTAATCTAGGAAGCCCCTCTATGTTCGATGGTTTTTCAGAACCAATAAACAAAAAACTATGAGGCATTCTAAATTCTTGCGCTAATTCGGTTATAGAATAAGATTTTCCGATTGAAGATTTCCCCAATAATAAAAAAGGTATATCGTATCTTATAAGGTTTTTTACCAAGTCGATAGTGTCATCGCCACTAAATACTGGATTTACATATTCTTGTGCCATTTCTTATATTTTTTATTTTTTAGTTTTTTCTAATTCATACTCACCGTATAGTCTCTCCCATACTTATCCTTTTACCTCCCCACCATCTGCGTAGGCAGAACCGCCTTTTGTCTAAATTGGCTTAAATGGATATTTACCTACTTTTTTCGCCAATTTAGACAATTCAGGGTCACTATTCAATGCTTTTGTTATTTCAGTTGATGTTTTTTTCTTTTTCCTTAATTCAGATATTTTAACCCTTACCTTCCGTGCTAATTTTAATCTATCATAGTAATCTACACCCTTTACACCACCACCTTTTGCATAAACTTCTAAATCATCTAAATAATATACCGTATCGTTTATGACGATATATTCTCTATCCTTCATTTCCTCGTCATACCTAATTTTAGCATATCCACTATCATAATCAGAAACTATTTCTATTTCCTCTCCTCCTCTGTCTCTATAAAATTTTAAGTCCTTAAACTCCTTATTGTCTACAATTACATCTCCCTCGTCAAACTCTAAACTCCCTCCTTTTGCAAATTTAACTCCCTCTTTAGTCATAGTTCGTTTTTCAATTTTCTCAACCATATCTCTGGTAACCTTAAATTTCCAATCCCAACTTGCATTACCTCCTTCTATTGTTATAGGTTTGTTGGATTTGAGTTTATCATATTGTTCTTGTTCTATGAACCAAGTTGTACCCCAATCTGAAGTAAATTGTTCGTTAATGAATATAGGAGCTGATGAAGGAAGTGTGTCTACAATATCCTTGTTATCAAAAGGGGGAGCTTCGTTGGGTATTGTTAAATCGGGTTTTAATGTCAAAATATAATCATCAAGAATAACCTCTCCTCCTTTTGCATAAACACTAATTTCAGTTGGTCTTTTATTATAATCCACATTTATAGTTCCTAAATGTTTTCTGTTTTCAGAAACATAAATTTCATAACCATCTTGCATATTTCTTGACCAAACTAAAGGGATTATATCTAAATAAAGTCCTCTCCAATTTCTACTCCCCTTTTCTAAATCTAATTTCTTTCTTTGTCCAAAATTATTTTCATCATATTCTATTGCTTCTCTAACTTTAACTAAACCACCTTTTGCTAAATACTTATCATAATCATCTTGTATATCAATCAACTCATCTTTATCATAATCCCATTTCCAACTTTCTTCATCTTCTAATAATTCTTGTTTTAATTTAGATATACTCTTGTGGCTATCCTCTTCTTCAAACACATCCCATACCTCAAACCACTCTTTATATTCATCAATAACCTCCTTATCTGTCATTTTATCTAAATCAGCACTTCGCTTATCCATAAACCTATCTACTAATTCTTGTTTGCTCATACTTTCATAATCAACCTCTCCTCCTTTTTTATGTTCTGTATAGCTTGACGCTCTATCCTCTTTTATATCAGTGTGGATTTTTTTGAGTTGGCTATCACTCAATCTGTATAATCCTACATCCCAATCTCCCTCAACCTCATCGTCTATGGCTTGGAACATACTGTCACTCATCGTCTCCTCGGACATATAAATATCATCGGTCATCCTATCTCTCTGGTCTCCCGTAAGCCCTTTATCGGTCTCTCCGCCTTTCGCATAATCCTGACTATTAAGCTTTTTACAAAGCGCATCACACCGCCTCTTATCTCCCTTTAGTTTTATGTCTCCACTTTTTGCGTCAATTACCCAATACTTATCAGTCCCATCGTAGCCACTCATTCTGGCTGGTATCTGGTTTACTCTAAATTTTGGAGTATTACCACCTTTTGCATATTTATTAGCGTTTATATCTGATATATATGTTTTTAGTTTACTATTCATCAGTTCAATAGTATCTTCTTCACCATATCCTCTTGCTATAACTTTTACTTTTTGTATAAGGTCATATTTTTCCAAATAATTCTCATTATCTTTTGCTTCTTCTTTAATGTCGGGTCTTTCATCTTTTAGATATTTCTCGGCATCTTTTTTTGTATAAAAAAGAATTGCTTTATCTAAACCAAAACTACCCTCGTACCCAACATAGTCCATATTCCATTCTAAATTATCCCCCCAATATACATCTACTATTACATATCCTTCGCCTAATTTACCACCTTTTGCAAAAGGCAATACTTCAATTACATCTTGGGGAACATAATCAATAGACCCATTAGTATATTGCACCATTACTAATTCCTCATCATCACTTGGCTCACTTAAAATAATTGCCGTTGGAGTTGCTTTTGCTCTCTGCCCTACCTCATCCTTTATATAATAGTCGGCAACTTCAACTTTTTTACCCTCTTTAATTCCACTATACATTCCACCTTTAGCCATACCGCCTTTTGCATAATTTGAGAGTTTTACCCATCGGTGTACTCCGTTTATATTTGCTCGTATTTCCCATAAATTTCCGTCATTTCCTCTCTTCTTTGTTCCTACAAGAAATTCTGTGGCGCTCACACTTGGACTCGGACGGTTGGCTCTATAACCGCCCCTTCCATATTTATTTACTTTTTCTAACACTCGTTCCGCCTCTTCATCTCCCTCTACCATTCTCTCGTCTGTATAGTCATACAATCGCTCGTATGTTACATCGTACCCGTCTTCGTTCATTATCCTTCCAGCCTCTTCCTCTCCTTCGAGATGTCTTTGGTCTAAAAAATCATATAATAAGTGCCACTTTTCCTCGTTGGTCATACCTCCTTTTGCATAACGACTATTCATTATTTTAAAATACACATCTTGGCTTTCTTTGTCATCAAAATCTACTTCTGCCTCACTTAAATAATAACCCTCGTTTGTAATCATATAATCATCTGCGTCTATTTCCTCAATATCTAAAACCTCCCCCTCTTTATATCCCTTATGGTCATCAAAATTATCAGCTATTATTACTCTTATGCTTCCTTTTACTCTTTCCACTTCTCCGTCATCATCAGATACAATTATCTCGCCTCCTTTTTCGTAACCTCTTTCTTCTAATATATCTTGCCTTTCTTCTTCTTCCATTTCTTTCCAATCTTTTGTAAGGGATTCTAATTCAGTATCTACTTCATCTTCTGATAAAACAAATAAATCTACCCCAAAAACCTTGTCTATATCATCAAAAGACAATTCCCCAAATCTATTTTTAGTGTCTCCCCCTTTTGCATATTTTAACATACCTAAATCTTCCCTTTTGGGTTTGGATAACTTTAAGTATAGTTCGTTAGTTTCTCGCATTATTTGTCTTGCTTCCTGCCTACTCATCATACCTTTATGAAAGTCCTGCACGGAATAACCATAGTTATCTAACACCCTTTCTTTAACATCATCATAACTAATCTTACCTCCTTTTTCAAAAAGGTCTTTTTTTCTACTGACGTCCATTTCGTTGTCTATCAATTTAATTCCTTTGTCCTTTAGATACCAAAGAGGTTTGTCTGTCTTATGCCCGTAAGGGGGATTGTAAGTCTTGCCCGAATACTCATCGTGTACATACTTTCCGAATAGCATTTTGTTGGCGGTTGTTAAGTATTGCGTTCCATATCCATACATTTGTCCACTTTCCCCTATATGGTCACCGTTAACATAAACATTAACATTATGATAGGTGTTGCCATTAGAGTCTTGCCATTTCCTAGCGTCCACCCATACTGAATCTCCCTTCTTTAATCTTGGGTTTTTCGTTTTTCCTCCTTTCATAAATTTATATTTTTTACTTTCTACGGTATCACACGAAAAACCGACTCCCTCTCCTTCTTTTTGATTTAAGTCGCTTGCGATTTCACACGTGGTTTTTTCTTTTCCCTCGTACTCGTATTTCTTGTCACTGCTCATAGAATGTTTGTTAATAATTCCTTCTCCGCCTTCTACTTCAATTTTTTGTCCAGTTGATTTGACGGTCATTGGTATACCGCCTTCTTTGTGAGATTTTCCTTTTGTGAGTCCTCCTTTTGCATATTCATATTTTTCTCCCGTCACTTTTTCCCAAGCCTTGGCATATACTTCTTCTGTTTCTTTATCGTTTTTAGGGTTTGGATTCATTCTTATCGCCTCCTCTTTTACTTTTTGTAGGGTTCCCGTCATTCCTCCGAACTCGGCTTTTCCATACATCGTTTCTCCGCTAGAAAATCGTGCCGTTACAACCAGTGGTGTCGTCACCTCTTCCAGCACTCCTTCCACATCCGCTATTAGTTGGTCTGCTTGCTCTTCTAAAAAGTTGGTTATCCATTCTTTATACTGCTTGGCGCGTCCCTCAAAATAATAGTCAAAGTCGATGTCGTCTATTTCCTCATACGAATCATCACATATATATTCGAGTGTCCAGTCTAGGTTGGCTCCAGAATAATACCCTCCTCTGGAAACCACGCATAAATCAACGCGACACTCGATTCCCATATAGTCTTTTGTTTTGCTTTCTATTTTTCCGATAGGGTTTGCGGGAAAGTTTCGGTCGATTCTCCAGTCTCCGCCCGCGTCACACTCTGAGTCGGGAATAAAATAATAGCCCTTTTTCTTGGCTAACGTCTCTAGCGCGCTCTGTGTATTTAGCAATAAGTCTTCATAATCTATCTCATCCTCAATCTCTACTGCGTATATTTTACTGGCGTTTTCGTTGTAAAAATTTGCTGTGCCCATATCCAATTATTTTGCTTTCTTTTTTTTACAAATATAGAAAAAAATTAATTCTGTCGTGTTATTAAATATTTTTTTTTATTTTTGTGCAAAGAAAATGCAAAAAAAATGACAAAATTAAAGTCTAGTTTACCTTCAAGTTATACCACGTCAAGAGGCGATTATAGTGCTATTGGGGTGGGATTGTTCGTGGTTACCGTAGCGGTTTTAATATACCAATTAAAGTTTTATAGAACATTGATAAAAAATTCGGATAACAATTCTGATTTGGAGAGCCGTGTCTCCCGTTTAGAGAGAAACGCATTGAAAGAAGGTATCCCCTCTTAGTTCAGTCTTCGCCATATTAGTTTAACTCCCGTTTCGAGTATTACGTATAATATGCAAACAGAGGTATAAATCATAACAAAAATCAATATAGGGATAGTGAGTAGGTTTAGTATTAGTTGCCATAAACAGCTCCAGTATTTATATTTCTTTTTTTGACAATTAAATAAGAGTTTTTTCATATTACATTTAATATATTTAGCGGGTATTTTTTTGGCACTTTTTTTACTTAAATGGTTGCTAAAAAGGAGGGTCTTCGGGCTCTGGTGGTCGGGGCTCTAAAATCTCTCCCGTATCTAAGTCCACGATAGCCGTCTGAGGGGAGGGTTCTTTTCTTCTAACTACCTCAAAAGACGTAATAATAAGGTCAGTATAGTATCTTTCTTTGTATTCTTTGCTTCGGACAATAAACGTAAACTTTACAAAGTCTCCTTCCTTAAGGGTTTCTCTCACTCTTACACACACCTCTCCAAAACTTACAAAGCACACGTTATATGGTTTGCCTTTTCTGGTTTTGTGTATGATGATGTTGGTTATGGTTTCAGCTCTGTCTTGAAACTTTATTATTTTTCCGCTTATATTCATTTTATTTAATTGGGTTGTGGATAGTTTAGGTCTACTCCCAGTGTTTTTAGGGCTTCCCGCATTTTATTAGGGTCACTCATTAAAGAATCAAAGTATTTAGAGAGTCCTATGTTTTTACAATACTTTAGCACCACATCCGACTTCTCTTTGTCGTGGTTTTCAATTTTCTCTAAGGTGGCTTCTATCTGTGCTTTTAAGTCGGGCTTAGGTTGTTTTTGAAGGTGTCGCTGTCCGTCAGATACCGCCATTTGTTTTGCTCTCGATAATATCTCAGTCTTATCTTCTTTATTAAATTTAATAAGTTTTTTGGATACTAGAAAGTCGTATATTATAAATCCGTAGTCGGGGATTCTTCCGTCTTCTTGATAGTGCTGAAAGACGGCTAGGGCGTTTTCTGTATTCTTTTGTTCGAGTTGCTCGGGAGTAAGTGGTTTTTCTTTTTCTTGGTTTATAGCGCTTTGCTCGGCTTCATACAAGCGGTGCATAACCATTCTTTTATTCTCCTTATAGGCATTTAGAATTTTAGAAATGTAAATAGGAGAAAATGAATTGTAGTGCTCTACATTTATATCTAGTTTTCCCGCACACGCCATATTAAAAGCGTTAGTTATCTCTTGAAGCGACACGTCCATAAAGTTTTCTTTTACAAAAACCACCAGCATAAACATTGATTCGTCATCGGGAGCCTCTTTTAATCCAATAAACTTGCCCCATTTTAAGAGTAGTTTATGAAGGTTTTGGTAGTCTTCGTTCTGAAACTCCCGAATTTTCTTTTCAAAATGAGCAAACGCTACCTTTTGGTCGTCCTCATTTAAGGTTAGAATAGTCGATTCTGTCTGCTTTTTTAATTGCGGTGTCAAATTCGGTTGTCCGTTTTGTGGTATTTTTTCCATAGTTTGAAATTTTACTGTGCAAGATTTCGGATTGATTAAGGTAGGATTCAAATTTATTTCCAAAAAGGGTTTGTGGGCGTAAATACTTCTCCATCTCCGTTCCCATCCACTCATTACATTTCTTTTGGATTACTTTTTTAATGTCCTCTACCGTAAATTCTTCCTTTATCCTTGCATTTATTAATAATTTAGTTTGTTTATTGTCTTTTTTATATTTCTTGCCACATTTTTCGTTTAAGTAGTCTACTATCTGTTCTACTGGCTCCATTATAACTGCCACGCTCTTGCCACTTTCTTTCCGTTTGGAAACCATTTTAGTCTCCACCTTCTTCTCTATGTTTTTGAATAACAATACGTTGTTCCTCCAAATAATATCCATTTTGAAACCATTATAGTTTCGTCCATATTCCAAAATTCTTTTAAGCGTGGATTTAGGTACTTTATATTTCCCTATAATCTCATACACCCCTACCGTTCCTTCGTTCCGATACAACTGAGAGCTTATAAACGCCCACACCAACAAATACTTGTCGGGCTTTGCTAGAAGGTATGTGATAAATCCTCTTTCCACTCTTAAAATCCAAAGTCGTCATCTTCTTCTTCTATCTCTTCTTCTGGAGGTGAATAGTCTGTGTTCTTTCTAGTTATATGGTTCTGCTCATCTGTAAACTCCAGCGTTTCTTCTGCGTTTTCTGGATTATATCTCATTCCATCGTGTTCTACCATTGGCTCTTCTCCCTCCATTAATATATTTAGTTCGTGATTTAGGCGGTTTGCTTTCTCCTCGTCTGCTATCTCTTGGATATGTTTCTCCATTTTAGGCGATAGGGTCGATTTCTTTTTCTCTTTTTTCGTATTAGATTTAATACTTTTTGCGGTTACAGAAAATCGAGTAGGGTTTTCCTCAATAATTTCATTAGGAGAAACTCCGAGCGCCTTGCAGATTTTGTTAAGCGTGATAATCTCATAGTTTGTCCGTTTACCGTTAACTATCTGCGAAATCATATATTTTGCCACGGGCTTATCGTTGTCTTCCTCTATCTTTTTATAAAGGTCAACGATTTTTATTCCGCGGTCAAATAAAATCGCTTGTAGTTTAGAGTTTGGTTTCTTGTGTTTCATATTATGTTCTTTATTCGGTTATTTTTTCCCTTTCTTTACTTGGTCGATTGTTTTCTTCTTATTCTTCAATACATTTTTCACTCGTTCTCGGAATTGGTCTTTGGTTTGCCACCCTCCCTTTCCGTATACTACTTGGTCTTGTTTCAGAGACTCGTTTTTAATCATCCTCTCTATTTCTTCTTTCTTTTTTGCCTCGTACTCCAATAGCGCTTCATCATAGCTGTCGGGGACATTGTTATAGGTGTCTATACAGTATTCAGCATATCCAGTTTCTAAATACCACTCCTTCCCTTTCTCCCCGTACCTAAAGGTCTCAAGCCCATTGTTCCTAGCGTTGGTGGTGTCGCGACAAAACTTGTCATAATTATCAAAGGTGAGATAGAGGCTTTCGCTCTTGTCGTTTATTTTAACTTCAAACGAATGGCTCTGATACGTCATCCTCCTTCTGTCAATCCCTAACTTATCTTTATTTTTCATTTCGGTTCGTTTATGTATTTATCAATTTCCTCAAATATCTTATTAATCAGTTTTACTTCTCGATTAAAACTCTTTCCAAAAACTAAATAGCCCAACATACACCCACCCATAATAAAGGCTACTCCAAAGGGAATAATCACAATTAGTATAAAAAGCAGTAGTCTTAGGTGGTTCTTAAGTGTCATCTTTTACTTTATTAATAGTGATGGTTTCCACAAACACAATGCTGTACCCTTACCCTTCTCTTTTGCCAATAGCCCTCAACCCAATGCCATCTTAGGAGTCCCTTCCTCCAATAGCCCTCAACCCATACATAATCCTTGTAAGGACAAGGGGTGATATTTTTCTCCCTATTTGCGTCCGCTAAATTATAAACTATATTGCCTACAATCAAGTGCAATAGGTAGTTAGCGTGATGATTAGGGCGATGATGTGTGTAATGGAAACCGTCATTGTAATTGTGATGGTAATTGGAGTGGTTATGCGAGTTGTGATGACCGCCCCTTTTAGAATTAACTTGAGCACTTAATGAGGTGGTGGTTATTATTAGAATAACCAGCGTGTTTTTTATTAGTTTTTTCATCGTTTTTTATTTTTTTTACATAGTCTGCAATGATGAGAGTGGTGTTCGTCTACTATTGGAATCCAGATGTGCATACACCCCACGTCTTCTTTAGTTGAGCTAAATGTTCTTACTTCTTCCCTTACATTCTCTTGATGAGACCTACGTTCCTCCCACTTTTCTCCTCGTAGTTCTTCAAATTCATTCTGCAATAAAACTCTCGACCTCCTTACGCTTTCAAAGTTTGTCATTTTATTCTGTGATAATAGCCTTAAAAGTTGTGTCGCTGTCATCTTATCGGGATTACACTTTGGGTCTCCACCTTCTCTTTCTAAGTGAACAAGGTCTTGCCAAAGCATATAAGCAAATAGAAATTGGTCGCAGTCTCGTGCTTCCTTTCTTTGTGTCAGGGCTGTTTTTACCCTATCTTTGATTTTTTTAAGTTTTATAGCCATAGTATTTTCGTATTAAATTTGTTACGCAATAATACGCATATTAAATTTAATATACAAATTATTAAGTTATTTTATTCATCGCTCACAATAATTAGTTCTGGTTCAAACCCACATCTTTTGTGGTAGTTAATATATTTCTCCTTTGCCTTGCCAAAATCATACCAGTAAATCTTCCTCTTATCTACGCGTTCAAATTCCACTCTAAAGTTCTTATAGGAGTAGTGGTTATCGTTTAATAGTTTTTCTAGGTCTTTTTCTCGTCCTCTTTTGAATACAGCACAATCGGTTAACCACATACAAAAATCGTCCCCTAAAAGGTGGGCTGTCTCTATCATCATTCTATACACCTCATTTATTATTGCCCAATAAAATGGAGAATACTTATTATAGTTTTCTTCCTCATATTCTCGTGCAATTAATTCTCCGTCTTTATATTCCTCTACCACCTCTCGCTTGTTAAGTGTTCCGATGGACGCTAAAATTCCATATTTATAAATATCTCTATCCTTCCACCCTCTATCAAAGGTTTTTTTACTAATAAACCCTAGATTATAGGCGGTCTGAAAATAACAACTATTTATATCAATCGCGTAAGACATTTCTCTTTTGTCGCTTGAACATAGTCGTTCTATTTCCTTAAAATTATAAAGCAATAAACTCGGTTTCTCTTTTGTTGCTGGTATGGGTTTCTTTTTGAGTAAATAATTATCAATATCTTTCTTTACTAAATTACACATAAAAACTCCGTCCAAGTGTTCCTTTTTTTTATTCCCATAGTAGGTGGTTTTTTTATAGGTTCCACCTTCGTCTTGAAACAATATTTTTTTGCTTTGTCCTCCCGTAACAACCTTAAAACTGCATTTGTTTTTTTTCATCTCACGTATGAGGTCTACCCCCTTATTTAATGTTCCTCCTCTAAAGCTTTTTTTCATTTTTATTAAAATATTGTATTAGCAACTCGTCTAATAGTTCTCCTAAAAAGTTAGTGTTTTCTTCGGTGGAGTTTTGCGTAAGAATTTTTAGTTGTTTGTTAACTTCTTCCTCATTCTCGCAAGGTAAAAATCTATAATTTACAAACTCGTTCTGATTGTCAAATGTCTGTATTAAAAACTCTGTCACTAAGCACGGATAAACTTCTTTATAGGCTCCATAATTTATCACGGTTAGTTTTGGTTTGCCTAACGCTTGGTGTTTACTGTTTTCTAAAATTAATTCTCCAATATATATATGAGAAAAAACAACCTCCAAATCTGCACGCAATCTAATGCCCGTTTTTTTGAACTCTTTTTTGTTAATTCCTATATTTAATTTAGCCGACATTAAGTGTGAGTTTTTCTTCATTTAATTTGTATACTAATTCATAGTCTTTTTGTCGCCATTTATTGTTCCTATTTACCTCATAAAAGTACCTAAAGTTATTTTCCACTTCACACCAATAATATTTCTGTTTTATTGTCGGGTTTATTTGGCGTAATTTTTTATAGTGTTTTTTGTCTAACTTTAGAAAGGAATTAGCCTCAAAACAAACGTGATTTTTTCCTATCTTTTTTCTGTCAAAAAACCGTATATTAAAATACTCGTTTTCTATCAAATAATCAAAGAGTTTATATTCGCCTAAATTAAGTGGGTATGCGGAGTCTAGTCGGTTCATTTTTCGTCAAACATTTTTGTATTATTATTAAAAACATATTTCTCTTCTAAATTTAATTTATTCAAGTTATAGGTTATTAAATAATACATATAGTTTATGTCCATTTCGCTCCCTTCTAAAACAAGCGTTTTTTCTCCTACCTCAATAGCAATATTATAGTGCTTTATTAACGCGCTAACGCTTATTGTTATTTCTTTCCCTTTTTTGTTATTTCGAGCCCCTTCGGAAGCGGGGCTTTTTTGTACATCGTCTCTATCCATAGTCCAAGATTTTCTAATGGTATACGTCCGTCTATTAGCGCTCTACAAATACTGCGGAAACATATATCGTTTTGTTCTTTACATTTTTTAACTGCATACTCTTTTATCTTTTCTTCAAACCTATCTAAATACTT
>Ga0080013_1000509_pt1 | contig 55140 bp, 43 predicted proteins | sample ETNvirenome_6_85_FD_69236 | JGI IMG/M metagenome (GOLD analysis project Ga0080013, IMG submission 69236) | Marine viral communities from the Pacific Ocean - ETNP_6_85 (SPADES assembly) (version 2) | ecosystem: Environmental > Aquatic > Marine > Oceanic | place: Pacific Ocean | collected 2013-06-19
GGCTCTTTATAATCGTATCGATAATCTTGAAGAAGTCAATACAGCGGTTCAGGAGTATGCTGTTCGTCTCGGACAAGTTGATCAGAAACTGGAGTCTATGGAAGACACAGTTGATGAAATCCGGCAAGACATCAAAGACTTACTCCGGAGAGAAGAGTGATGAAAACGGAAATAGCGCTGATGGTTATTGCGACACTCTTCGCAGCAGCAGCACCCTTGACATGTGCCTCTACTCAGCCAACACCTGCTGTTGCAGTCGCCCAACAGCCACCAGAAGACGAAGAAGCTGACGAGACAGGGTTGGTGACTGAACTTGAAGATAAAGGCTGTGACGAGGCTATAGAATCCATACAAGAGCAGTCAACAAGGATAGATGAAGGCATGTCAGAGATTCAGCAAGACATTAAAGAGCTTAAGAAAAGAAGAAAGACAAAAACAACAACTAAAAAGAAGATAAAAACAAAGAAAGTTATTGACAAGTAAGTTTTAAAGTGTTATATTCTAAGAAAGGAGAAAGAAATGAGCAATCTTTTAGAACAAATTAGAGAATTAGTTGCAGCAACTGAAGAGGACTGTGAAAAGTTCTATGACAAGGGAAATGCAGCAGCAGGAACAAGAGTTCGCAAGAACATGCAAGAGTTAAAGCTGCTTGCACAAGAGCTTCGTTTGAATGTTCAGAAAACGAAGAACGCTGACAAGTAATGTCATACCGCCCTCTGCCGGATTGTCTTACAATTGATCAATCTGATATAGAGGGCATTGGCTTGTTCGCAAAGGAAGACATTCCCTGCAACACAGAATTTGGAATCAGCCATGTTAAAGACTGGAGATTTCCAAATGGATATTGTAGAACACCACTTGGAGGGTTTTTTAACCATTCAGAATATCCAAACTGTGAAGCTTATGAGAATTTTGAAGTGATAAGCTTAAGAAGCATTAAGGATATAAAAGAAGGCGAAGAACTTACCGCAAACTATTGGTTATATAAATTATAAAATGATTATCTTTAAGAAATATTACCGACTATTTATGAGTATGAACATCTTGGGGGGTAAAATGGAATGTTCAATAAACTCAAGAAAGCCGGTGCGGCATATATCGCATTTGGAATCGGGACCATCTTTGGCTCCATTGTCGCCTCGGTGGTGGGCACATTAATTTATCAAGTTGTTACAGGAAACAAAGACGCAGCAAAAATATTACAAATTACAGAGTGTTTAGAAGAGAGGGTGGAAAAATAACTACCCCCCCCTAAGTCCGTTGGCTGGACTGAGTTAGCCTAAAACCATTGGTGACTCGAAAAAGCCCTTTCGCCCTCTCTTCTTCTTTGAAAGCCATCGCTTTGTCGGTGGCTTTCTTCTTTCTGGAACTATTTATCAGTAAGGGTCAAGGCTCGCAAAAGGAAAGTAAATGAAGAAAATTTATGTTTTGGACACCAGTGTCTGCTTGTCTGATGCCAACTGTATCTTTGACTACGACAATAACGACATCGTTATTCCTCTCAAGGTGTTAGAGGAGATCGATGGGCACAAGAAGCGACAGGATACTGTCGGAGCCATGGCGAGAAGCATCATTCGTAAATTTGATGAGTTGCGCACAAAAGGAACGCTCCAAAAGGGCGTGAGACTCGGAAAGGGCAAGGGCATCTTAAAGGTTGCTTCGCATGGAGTTTCAGCTTTGCCTGATGATTTGGATTGCGAGCATAACGATCACATCATTATTTCTACTGCTCTCACAGAAAAATCTTTTCATGACAAAAGAAAAGTTATTCTTGTAAGTCGCGACATCAACATGCGAGTCATCGCTGACTCCATCGGTATTCTGTCAGAGGATTACAACAAGAATCAGGCAATAAGGAAAGAAAGCGAGCTTTATTCAGGCTTTGTCAAGTATCTCGTCGATGAGCAAGTGGTTGATCAGTTCTACTCTGGAGAAAGTGTCTTCATTGAAAAAGACGATAAAGTTGGATTGCTCCCGAACCAGTTTATTATGCTCGTCTCCAACACAAATGAGAAGAAGACTGCCCTCTGTCGCTTCTTGGGTTACATGTGGCCACTACAGCCCATCAGAGCATACAAGGAAAAGCTCTGGGGAGTAAGGGCCAGAAACAAAGAGCAGACATTCGCTCTTGATTTGCTAATGAATCCAGAAATCCAGATTGTATCTCTCATTGGCAAGGCAGGCTCAGGAAAGACACTATTAGCCATTGCAGCGGGACTAGAGCAAGTCGTAGGCAGAGAGACGGCAATGAGCACGGCTTTCAACGACAAGGGCTTCTCAGGCGGCTTATATAAGCGTTTAATCGTGTCCCGCCCCATACAGCCTATGGGAAAAGACATTGGTTTCCTTCCCGGCGATGTAGAAGATAAGATGAAGCCATGGTTGGCTCCTATTGAGGATAACCTGAAGTACCTTACAGGCGACGACAACTCTACACTGGAAATGTACATGGAGAAGGGCATCATCGAGATGGAAGCGCTCACTTATATTCGAGGGCGTTCCATTGCAAATGCTTTTATCATTATTGATGAGGCGCAAAACCTCTCTCGACATGAAGTGAAGACTATTCTTACGCGAGCAGGAGAGGGGACAAAAATTGTCCTTACTGGCGACATCGAACAGATAGACAACATTTACATTAACGAGACATCGACAGGCCTAGTTCATGCCGTAGAGAGGCTGAAGAAGTTTGACATTGCTGGGCATGTTACCTTAAGAAAGGGCGAGAGATCTAAGTTGGCAACTGTCGCAGCAAAAAATTTATAATTAATACTTGACATTGCATCCAATTTGGGTTATATTATAGGAGTTAACTTAAAGAGGTCAGAGCATGACGGACAAAGAGACGCCACTGAAAGATTTTATAATCGATTATGTGGGAGAGAAACTATCTTCTGATGAAGAAGTTACTGTTGAAATGATTGTAGAAGTTCTAGCAGAAGAGTTCCCAGAATTCTTAATGCTAGTGGCTGAAGAAAACTGGATTCGTGGATACGAGCAGGGTTTAGCTGATGTTTCTGAGGGCGAAAGACTCATGAATGAATCGGCCGGAAGCAATGAAGAATAATAAAATACAAGAAGCAATATTGCATTCCCTTGGTGAAGCAAAAAAGTCACAAAAGGAGTATTTTTTAAATCACATATATGTTTATATTGTAAACGATATGGAAGCCTCCGAGCCAGATAAAGAGGGTGTTTCCGTGCAGGAAGTACTTGAAAATATAAAAAATTTAGTTCCTGCTCACCTGATGCAAGAGATCGATTCAATATATATTGGCACTTTTGACATTTTTGAGAGCAGGGATATCAACGCCATGTACGATGCTGGCGCGATATATGTATCAAACATTCAGAGTAGTGCCAAAGACATGGTTGACGACATTATCCACGAATTCGCCCACTCATTAGAGGAAAAACATGGTGGACTTATCTACAGTGATGGCAAGCTATCACGAGAGTTCTTGGGGAAGCGAAGGAAACTTTTCTTTACTATGCTCAATTATCCTGAATTTGAGGGAGTAGATAAATATATGAGACATTTTCTTAAAGAACTAGAATTTAATGAAGAATTAGATGTCTATTTGGCTAAGGAAATAGGATATCCAACGATCCTTAATTTGACAAAAGAATATCTTAATACTCCGTATGCCATAACATCATTGTCAGAGTATTTTTCAACAGGATTTGAAGATTATTTTGTTGATATGAAGCTTCGCGAATATTTGGGAAAAGTAAGCCCAGCACTTTATAAAATTTTGAACACTTTAGAAATAGGAGAATATGATGGACATTAATTTTAAAGATTTAACAATCAACAGAGAGGGTGGAAAAATTATAGTTTCCGCATCTTTTAAAACCCCGAAGCCTTCGGAAGCAACTCTTGAGATAAAATATGCAAACTCTCAAGAAATTAAAAAGCTTCTAAAGCAGAACAATATTGAGTTTGGAGAACTTTTAAAAAACGACACATTGGATACAAGATATCCAAAAACAATGTCTGCTGAGTGGATATTCTCTGAGCCAGTTAAGCCAGTTAAAAAAGTTAAGAAAGCCGCGGCAACTACAAGCAAGCCGGCAAAAAAAGCTACTTCGTCGAAGTCATACGGCATAAAAAAGAAAACAACTAAAAAAGAGGTGTAGATTGTCACATATATCTTTTTCAGAGCTTAAACTCTGGGATCAATGTGCTTATTATCACAAATTAATCAAGATTGATAACCTTAAGGGTTTCGTCGGCAATGAATTCACTGCGTTTGGCAATGCGGTGCATAATGTTTGTGAGGGCATCTTATTAAAGTCACGCAGGAACCCTGAAGAAGTTTTTCTTTCCAGCTTTATCAAAATTGTCGATGGACTGGAGGAAGATGGCGTGCCAATGGATCAGAAGCTGATTGATGACATGGGAGAGCAAGGCTTAAGTCTCCTCCCAGAGATTGAAGGAGCTTTGGATTTATATTTTGAAGATTACAAGGTAATCAGCGCTGAAGAAAATCTAATGGTGCCAACAGATGAAGAGGGATATATGTTCAAGGGCTTCATCGATGGAGTCGTGAAAACTTCTGATGGCAAATATCATATATTTGATTGGAAGACTTGCTCTTGGGGGTGGGATTCTCGACGAAAATCGGATCCTATGACAACTTATCAGTTAACGCTATACAAGCATTTCTATGCCAAAAAACACGGCATAGATCCAGACAATATCGAGACTCACTTTGCTCTCCTGAAAAGAACAGCAAAGAAGAACAAAGTTGAATTTTTTAGAGTCACTAGCGGCAAGCTAAAAACAAAGAGAGCTTTGACGCTCTTGACAAAAGCTGTCAAAAATATCAAAGCCGGCAATTGCGTCAAGAATCGTTTAGCCTGCCAAAAGTGTGAATTTTACAAAACAGTACACTGTACTTAAAAGAAGGAAAATATGAATAAAAAAATTAAAATTTTAACGATTTCTGATCATCCTCTGTCTCCTTCTGGGGTTGGGACGCAAACAAAATATGTTATCGAAGCTTTGCTGAAGACAGGAAGATACGAAGTACTTAGCTTCGGAGGGGCAATCAGCCATGAAAATTATGAGATGTCAAAGGTTGAGCCATATATGGATGATTGGAGAATATTGCCAGTAGACAATTATGGCACACAGGAACATATCCGTTCCTGTCTGCGCTCCGAAAAACCAGATATCCTATGGTTCATGACGGATCCTAGATTTTGGGGATGGCTGTGGGAAATAGAAGACGAAATCCGAGCGAATGTACCAATGGTATATTATCATGTCTGGGATAATTATCCAGCACCAGAATTCAATAAAGTTTTTTATCAATCTAATGATGTTGTCGCAACGATATCTAAAGTTACCGACGATATTGTTTCAATTGTCGCCCCAGATGTGGAAAGGCACTATGTCCCTCACGCAATTGATCCAGAGTTCTTTCACCCGCTCCAGAAAGAAGACATAGAGCCTTTCATGATTGATCTGTTTGGGGTTGAGTCTATGGACGATATTGAACCTAGGTTCACTTTTTTCTGGAACAATCGCAACGCAAGAAGAAAACAATCTGGAACTTTGATATATTGGTTTAACGAATTCTTGGATAGAGTTGGTAGAGATAAAGCAAGGCTAGTCATGCATACTGATCCTAACGATGCGCATGGGCAGCCATTAGTGCATTTATGTCAGAAGTTTGGGTTAACGAACAAAGAGCTTATGTTGTCGATCGACAAGCTCCCTCCTCAGTATCTGAATAATCTTTATAACATGGCAGATTGCACTATTAACATTTCTGATGCCGAAGGGTTTGGATTGGCTACTCTAGAGTCATTGAGCACCGGCACTCCAATCATCGCCACCATGACTGGTGGACTGAAGGAGCAACTCACAGACGGCGAAGAGTGGTTCGGAATAGGCATTGAGCCATCGTCCAAGGCTCTCATTGGTTCTCAGCAGGTACCATATATCTTTGAAGACAGAATCAATAAAGAAGATTTTATGGATGCTTTGACAAAGATGATGAATATGCCAGAAGGAGATAGGAGAGAACTTAGCAGAAAGGGATTGGGACATGTAAGAAAGAATTATAATTTTGAAGATTTTGCAAAGAAATGGGTAGAGCTTATGGATAGCGTTTATGAAAAACATGGCTCATGGAAAGACAGGAAACTATACAAAAACTGGACACTTAAGGAGATAGCATGAGAAAGAAAATAATAGTTCATGGGCCCGTACTAACGCGCTCAGGATATGGAGAGCAGGCTAGGTTCGCACTAAGAGCGCTTAGAGAACATCAGCATATGTATGATATATATGTGCATCCAATCAATTGGGGCAAAACTAGTTGGATACAGGATGATACACCAGAGCATGCATGGATCGACTCCCTGTGTATTAAAACCAGAGACTACGAACAGTCACCCCACACAGGCGCGCAGTATGATATATCTTTGCAGATAACGATTCCTAACGAGTTCCAAAATATGGCACCCATCAACATTGGATATACAGCAGGGATAGAGACTACAAAGGCTGCACCAGTCTGGCTGGAGGCTTGCAATCACATGGATAAAATTATTGTTGTATCCAATCATTCTAAAGAGGTGTTCATGAACACTGTATATAAGGCACCTCATCCCGAAACAGGGCAAGAGGTTACACTAAAAAGCGAAACTCCGATAAGTGTCGTTAATTATCCTGTCCGAGCAAAGAAGCCAGAAGAAGACTTTGAGCTAAATCTAGATTATGATTTTAATTTTTTAGCAATTGCACAGTTTGGCCCAAGAAAGAATCTTCCAAATACAATTGCTTGGTTTATGCAGGAATTTAAGGACGAAGAAGTTGGTTTGGTGCTAAAAACCAGTCTGGCTAAAAATTGTCTTATGGATAAAAACCATACGGAAATGAACATCAGGCAGATAATGGAAAACTTTAAGGATAGCAAGTGTAAGGTATATCTTCTTCATGGAAACATGTCAGAAGAAGAGCTTTCGGCTTTATACCAACATGAAAAGATTAAGGCTTTCGTAACCATCGCTCACGGCGAGGGCTACGGGCTGCCAATCTTTGAGGCTGCCTATTACGGCTTGCCTGTCATTGCACCAGGCTGGAGTGGGCAGAACGACTTTTTATATGCACCACTAAAGGATAAGAAAACCGGAAAAGTTAAAACCCGCCCATTATTTTCGAGAGTAGAATTCACATTGGGCCCCGTACAAAAAGATGCGCTTTGGGAGGGAGTCATAGAGAACGGATCAATGTGGTGTTACCCTGAAGAGTCTAGCTTTAAAGAGCAAATGAGAAATGTAAAAGAATCATATAGCAAGGCAAAAAACCGAGCCAAGAAGCTAAAGAAGTATGTAACTACAAACTTTACAGATGAAATAATGTATGAGAACTTCGTTGATGCCTTGCAGACAGAGGAGGCACAAGCTCCGGCACAGGATGCATCACAGAACATAGTGATGTTATGAGAATAGTATATTGTGCCCAATTTAGGGATACAGCAGGATACGCTGTTGCAGCAAGAGGTTATCTTAAGGCTCTGGATGCATATCTAAAAGAGAATCCAGATGCTTTTGAGTTGAAAATATACTCTACCGTCATAACAGAGTCTGACAACCTGTCTTCGGAGGAGTTGGCGCTTATTGAGAAGTACGAGTTCCAGAATGATCATGATATTGATCAAATGGTTCGACAAAGATATACTTTTTTATGGCACATGCCAACGCCTCTTTTGACATTTGCTGATGACAAGTTTCGTCCATCTCCAAATTGCAGTCCGTCAGTTCTAAAACTACAGAATGCATCAGATAGGAATATAAGCATATGCACTTGGGAAACCGATTCTGTTCCTTGGGAATGGAAAAAGGTGTATGAATATTATCACACTGATAAAGTAATTGTTCCTTGCGAATGGAACAGAGAGCCATTTGAAAAAGCAGCCGGCTGCGAAACGACAGTTATTCCTCATGTTATTGAGGAAAATATGACGCCACCAAAGGAATTAAACTTGCCTGTCAAGCTTGATGATAAGTTTACAGTATTGTCAATATCTCAGTGGACGAAAAGGAAAGGATTTGATATCCTTCTCAAAGCCTGGGCTGCTGAGTTCACAAAAGAAGACGATGCCATTCTGATACTTAAAGCATATGCTAGTGGAACACATAATGTCGAAGCAATGCAGAATGAAATCAGGTATTACAAACATGACATGGTTAACCCGAAATATGCGGATCCTGTTGACAACAATATTATTTTAATACCAGGATTCCTTCCTTTTGAGAATATTAATTGGCTATACGAGAACTCTGATGTTTTTGCGCTAACCTCTAGGGGTGAAGGCTTCGGCTTGCCAATCGCTGAGGCGCTGACTAAAGCATTGCCGGTGCTGGTGCCGAAGAAAGGAGGACACACGGGCTTTGTTCATGATGATGCAGCATTTCTTGTAGACGGACACTGGGACACATGTCTTTTCGGTGTTGTGCCATACGAGAATGATGGAGAATGGTATGAGTGTCATGTTAATAGCACAAGAAAGCAGCTAAGAAAAGCATACAACCTATGGAAGAACAAAAGAGAAGAACTGGAAGACATGGGCAAGTCCGGCAGTGACAATGTTCTTTCCGGAGACTACTCTCCGCTAAAGATAGGAGAGATGATATATGAGACTGCTAAGAAATCTGATGAAACATTTGTGCACACAACTATGTCTGGCACCAGCGCCATCACGGAGAAGCGGCTTGATATCAAATCTAGGCTTCGAAAGCTTCCAACTCTTGACGAGAAGGTAGCGCTGCTAAAAGATTCTTTTGAGGGAGAAACTTGTTATATACTCTCATGCGGTCCATCTCTGTCAGATTACGATCCAGAGCTTTTAAGGAGCATGCTAAAGAACAAATTGGTTTTTTCTGTAAAGCAAGCATATGAAAAATTCCCATACATTACGGATTTTCATTTCTTTAACTGTGCAAACATGCCGGCACCAACGAAGCCTCCACTTTGGGAGCACTACATATATGATAAAATGTCGCCAATATCTATCGCTAGCAGCAATTATTCTCACGGGCAACGCTGGAGCAGATTCCAAAAATCAGATTTGTTTTTCAAGGTACCAATCAGAACGGAGATAGACAATGAGTTTCTTTCTGTGACAAAAGACTTTGAAAAATATACTTTGGACAATCAAATAGAGCGCCCCTGCGGCCCGGGCATAATGTATGAGACAGTTTTATACGCAGCGCTGCACCTTGGAGTAAAGAAAATAGTTGCACTTGGGTGGGATCTGTGTTATAATAACCCTAAAGAACTGGATGATTATGAACATTTCTTTGGAACAACCGAGTCTTTACACAATCGAGGAGATATTCTAGATTGGGAAATCGATTCAACCAGAGAAGCGTCAGAGCATCTTTATAAATGGTTAAAGGAACGCGGTGTACATCTTGAGCTTGCATCAGATAAAAGTTCTCTTTACGAAGAAATACCGAGAGTACAATTATGAAAAAAACATATGTCATAGCAGAAATTGGAATTAACCACAACGGCTCCATGGAAAATGCTAAAAAACTTATAGACATTGCTGCCGTCTCTGGCTGTGATGCTGTAAAGTTCCAGAAAAGAAATCCCGATGTATGTGTTCCGGAACACCAAAAGGGTGTAATGAGGGATACTCCATGGGGCAGAATGACATACTTGGACTACAAATATCGTGTCGAATTCGGCAAAGAAGAATATGATGAAATTGATGCATATTGCATATCCAGAGGCATTGCATGGTCTGCTTCTCCATGGGACATTGACAGTCTTGAGTTTTTGATGCAGTACGACATTCCTTTTTTGAAGCTTCCGTCTGCTATGATGACAAACGAAGAGCTAATGAGGGCGTCAGCCAGAACAGGCAAAAAGATTATTTTCTCTACAGGCATGAGCACAATGAGCGAAACAGACGAAGCAGTTCGGTGGATGAGAGAAGAAGGGGCAGAGTTTAGCTTGTTGCATTGCAATTCAACTTATCCAGCACCACTAGAGGAATTGAATCTATCCTGTATAGGCACCCTGAAGGCTCGCTACGGCTGCGAAGTGGGCTATAGTGGGCACGAGTTCAGATTGGGCACTTCTGTCGCCGCAATCTACCTAGGGGCATCTATAATTGAAAGGCACATAACTCTCGACAGAACAATGTGGGGCTCTGATCATTTGTCATCCATAGAGCCACAAGGGCTAATTAAGCTAGTCAAAGGCATTAGGGAATTAGAAATGGCTTATGGCGATGGAATTAAAAAGGTAACCGAGGGCGAAGAGCCCATACGCAAAAAACTTAGGGGGTAATTTGAGAAAGAAGATATTAATAACCGGTGGCACTGGCTCTCTGGGCAAGGCTTTGATTAAGAAGATTAAAAATCTGGGATGGAAGATAATCGTTTACAGTCGGGACGAGGCAAAGCAGGCGCTTGCCTTTGGTTCTGATCCTGATATTATTAGAGTGATTGGGGATGTCCGAGATCTTACGAAGATAGACACAACAATGAGGTTGCATAAGCCAGATTATGTAATCCATGCAGCAGCCCTCAAGAGGGTTGACGATATGGAGTTTCATCCAGATGAATGTATAAAAACAAATGTCATGGGATCTCAAAATGTTGCAACAGCAGCTTTGGCAAACGATGTCAAGAAATGTATGCTGATTTCTACTGACAAAGCATGCCAGCCAATAAATGTTTATGGCTCCAGTAAGTTTATCGCCGAAAGAATATTTACAAACTTTGATTACAACTCTAGCAGCACAGTTTTCGCATCCGTTCGATACGGAAATGTCATTGCAAGTCGTGGCTCTTTTATTCCTTTGTGGATGGAAAAAGTAAGAAATAATGAGCAAATTCCAATCACATCTTTTGATTGTAGTAGGTTCTTGTTTACGCTTGATGATGCAGTCGACACTGTTCTGCTTGCATTAGAAACCACGCAAGGTGGTGAGGTATTTATTCCGAAGATAAACTCTTATAAACTTGAGACGGTACTTGATGCGGTATTGGAGATGACTGGCGTTGAAAATGCAGACACTGTAGTCCTCGGCATGCGTCCCGGCGAAAAGATTCATGAGGATATGCTGGCTAAAACAGAGCTTCCATTTACCTACGAAGTTGATGAAACCTTAATGGTGGTTACTCCTCAATACACAAACAAAGAACATACATATGACAAAAGATATGAGGGTTTGGAGTATAACTCTTCCCTGCATCTCGACAACAATGTATCATCTTTAAGAAAAATTATTGAGGTAGGGGTTGGCATTGAGGGATAGAAAGATCTTAATTACCGGCTCAAATGGCATGTTGGGCTCAAGATTGTCTGAAGACTTTAGGCGCATGCCCGTCGAGACGATAAAAGGCCGCGAGCACTTGAATTTGACGAACCTAGAGGAAGCTAGAAAATGGCTATCTGGAAAATTCTATTCTATCATCATACATACGGCAGCCATCACAGATTTGAGAGCATGCGAAGATAATGCGGAAGAAAGCCTTGCTCTGCATGCGACAATCGTCGACACGCTAAAAAAACATTGTGATAAACTGATTTATATTTCAACAATTCCTGTGTGGAACAAAGATGATTATAAAAAAAGTGTTTATTTTGAAACAAAGAAGGCTGGAGAAGAGAAAACATTATCTAGTGAAGGAAATTTAGTAATCCGCACAAATCTTTTTGGCCCTTCGAATCTTGCAGAGTGGGCAATAAATAAGCTATCTAATAAAGAGCCAATCGATGGGTTTGAGAATAGTTTTTTCAACCCTGTACATGTTGGTCAGTTATCTAAATTTATAAAGAGAGAGTGCACCGACAGTTCGAAATTCTCAAAATCACTGTGTACTGTCGCTTCCGATAAGATTATGAGCAAATATAATTTTCTCATAGAAGTGGCAAAAAGAATGGACTTAGATCCTTCGTTGGTTAGGCCAGTGTCAACACCGCGTCAGCAACTTGTTTTAGAGATGCCTGATGAATTATTTTCCTTTAAAGAAGGAATGGAGATGTTAGAAAATGATTATAAAAATAGGAAATGACTTAATTTCAAAAGACTCTAAGACTTACTTTATCGCTGATATTGCAGCAAATCACGATGGAGACATTCAAAGAGCAAAAGATCTAATCAAGCTAGCTAAAGATTCCGGCGCTGATGCCGTTAAATTTCAGCACCATGATGTTACAAAATATGTAAGCGATTATGGATTTAAAAACCTAGGCGGAAAGTTCAGCCACCAGTCTAGTTGGGACAAGACTATCTTTGAAGTATATAAAGATGCTGAAGTTCCGCTAGATTGGACGCTGGAACTTAAGGGGTTATGCAAAGAACTCGAAATTGCGTTTTTCTCTACGCCATATGATTTAGATTTGGTTGACTATCTAGATGAACATGTCCCGGCGTTTAAGATAGGAAGTGGAGATGCGGCGTGGCACGAGATGCTTGAGAAGGTTGCAAAGAAGGGCAAGCCTACTCTTTTGGCCACCGGCGCTAGCACGATAGGCGAAGTGCAGTCAGCGGTTGACATTATCCAGAAGCACAATTCTCAGCTTGTGCTTATGCAGTGCAATACAAACTATACTGCTGATTCGGAGAATCTTAAATACATCAACTTGAATGTGCTGAAAACATATCGTTCAATGTATCCCAACATGATTCTGGGCCTCAGCGATCACACTCATGGCCATGTTACTGTCCTAGGCGCCATCGCTCTTGGCGCGAGAGTGATTGAGAAACACTTTACAGATGACACTAGTCGAGCCGGCCCAGACCATCCATTTTCAATGGACCCAAACACCTGGAGTAGAATGGTTGAGGACACTAGGATGTTAGAGTCTTCAATTGGACACGGCACAAAAGAAGTCCAAACAAACGAACAAGAGACTGTGGTTTTACAACGAAGAGCAATCAGAGTAACAAGAGATGTCTCTCAAGGAGAAGCATTTGATAGATCTATTGTCCAATTCCAGCGCCCTTGTCCGCCCGATGCGATATCTGTAAATGACATAAATTCTTTGACCGGACTGGAGATTAACAAGAACATTATCCATGGAGATTATCTTCGCAGAGAGCATTTTAAGTGGTAGAATATAACAAAATAGCCATCCGTGCCATAGAAAAAGAAGATCTGCCGCTGTTGCATAAGTGGAGAAACAATGAGAACCTAAGAAAGTACTTTAGGGAATATCGAGAATTCTCAATGATGCAAAAGAATAAGTGGTATGAAGACATGACATTCGATAATAATTTCGAAATGTTTATGATAACTGATCAAGAAAAAGAGAGCATGCCCATAGGGGTAACAGGGTTCACTTATATTGATTGGTTAAATCGTCATTGCGACTTGCACTTCTACATCGGACATGACGCTGCATGGATTGACGAGAAGTACGCCCCTGATGCTTTTGAATTGGCTTTAAAGAGGGCTTTTCATTTTTTAAACATGAACAAGGTATGGGCAGAGATTTATGAAATAGACAATAAGAAACTAGATTTCTTTAAAGAAAGAGGTTTTTCTGTCGACGCATGTCATAGGCAACATTATTATTATGATGGTAAATACTATGATTCTTATATCTTGTCTATGTTAAGGGGGGATTATGAAAAGAGCATTAATAATAGCAGCGCACCCTGATGACGATATCTTGGGATGCGGCGCAACCATGAGCAGATTTCAGTCTCAAACAGAGTTCAGGGTAGTTTTTATTGCGGAGGGTACAAGCTGTAGGTTTTCGGATACAGACTGCGAAGATTATGGCGCAGAGTTGACAAAGAGAAATAATTCCGCATTGGATGCCTTGCACGAACTACGAGTGACACAGGTTTTTTTCAACAATCTTCCTTGTGGAAAGCTGGATCAGGTACCACAGATCGAAATAAATAAAATTATAGAGAAGCATGTGAAAGAATTTAAGCCAGATACTGTCTTTACGCACTGGGATGGGGATAGCAACATAGACCACAGAAAGGTTCATGATGCAACGGTGATTGCTACCCGTCCCAGTACACTAGGTTCCGGCGTTGCAACTGTTTTGTGTTACGAAGTCTTGAGCAGTTCAGAGTGGGGATTTAAAGATAGCTTTTCTCCCAACTTGTTTTTTAGCGTTACAGAAAAAGACATCGACAATAAATGTTCGGCATTTAGAAAATATTACACAGAAGGTAATCCCTGGCCTCACCCTAGGAACGATAGTGGAATCGAAGTCCTGAGTAAGTTTCGAGGAATGCAAAGCGGTAATGAATTCTCAGAAGCATTCAGGATATTGAGGGCATGCAAATGAGGGTGGCATGTGTGGGCTATCGTGCTTGGGCTCTAAGAATCTATGAGCATCTTTTGATAAATACGGAACACGAAGTACTGGTAATAGGCTCCAAAGAAAAATATGACAAGAAAATTATTATGGATTACAATCCGGATGTTGTTCTTTTTTACGGATGGAGTTGGAAAATAGAGCCTGAGATTTTTAAAAATTATAAATCAATCATGCTTCATCCCTCTCCCCTTCCTGAGTTCCGCGGAGGCAGCCCAATTCAGAATCAAATTATCAGAGGGGTTGTTAACTCTAAGGTAACACTGTTTGTTATTGGAGAAGAATACGATGCAGGAGATGTTGTAGCACAGGGCCCCCTATCTCTTTCTGGGACAATAACAGAAATTTTTGATAGACTAACAAAGATTGGTACATCTCTTACTGTTAAAATTCTTAGAGAAGGCATGCAGCCAGAAAAGCAGGACGACAGCAAGGCGACTTACTTTTCTAGGAGAAAGCCAGAACAGAGCGAGATTTCTTTGGATGAGATTAAAAATCAAACTGGCGAACACCTTTACAACAAGATCCGCATGCTTGGAGATCCATATCCGAATGCGTTCATTCGGACATCAGATGGTAAGAAATTATTAATTAAATTAGCAGAATTAGGAGAATAAAATGAAAAATAATGAGGGGAAGCTATGATATGGACTAAAGAGCTAAATTGGTTTAATAGTTCTATAACAGACTCTTCTTTTATTTCGCCTGCCGCCACTTTTGCCAACAATCGACGCAGAGGCATTGATTATGTCAAGCAAATATTGGTACCCAACTTAGGAGGAGGAAAGACATTGGTAGATGATGAAATTATTCATCAGGTGAACAGTCGACTAGATAGATTTAAAGGCTCGAAGATTTTAATTCTGGGAGCAGGTCCAACGACAACTGAAGTCAACTGGGAGGCAGATGATTATGATTTTGTCTTCTCAACAAATCATTTTTTCATGAATGATAGAGTTAAAGGCATTAATGTCTCTCTGGCTAATATTGGCGATGAAGTTCGTTTTTCTAACAAAGAATTACATGAGTATTTAGAAAAACATAACACTATGCTTTGTTTTGAAAACTGCGGCAGAGATCCAAAAGAGATGAAAAAATTCAAAGCAAAATATGGTGATAGGGTTTTCTGGGCACACACTCGATATCATTCAAAAATAGGTGCCATACCCAGATTGGTTGTCATCGCAACACTGTTGGGCGCCTTAGAGATACACATAGCGGGGATGGATGGTTATATCCCGACACCACTCTCTGGCAAACACTATCATGCGTTTCAAAAACAGAAAGATCAAACTGGCGCGATAGAAAATTCCAATAAAGAAGAAGAAATAATTGAAAAATATTCTAAACAATTCTTAGTTTTATGGGATTATCTCTTGCATGACATTGGAAAAGATGTTAAGTTTAGAAATTTAGGGCACGGACATCCGTGCAACATAAGCACACAAGTTTTAACAGGAGTTTTAGGTGAAGAATATCAAAGATATTTGCTTGATCGTTCAAGCTAGACTGGGATCACAACGCTGCCCCAATAAGATGATTCGTCCATTTGCTGGTAGTACATTGACAGACATTGCCATAGATAAGGTTTTGGACAGCAAGGTGCTTCCAAAAGAAAACTTTTATTTGGCAGCGCACGAGCCAGAGCTTATTTCTATTGGCAAGAATCGTGGAATCAATGTTTTCGAGAGGAGTGAAAAATCTGCCAAGTCAGAGGGTACCCCGATGACGGAAATCTTCGAATGGTGGGATAAGCTTCCTTATAAGTATGTTTTGATGTTCAATGCTTGTTGCAGTCTGTTATCAACAGAGACTATTGATAAATTTATAAGGCACTATTTACAAACTGATTCTGATGGTTTGTTCGGTGTAATTGAGAAGAAAAACTATTTTTGGAATACAGAGGGCGAGTTGATAACAGAATGGCCAGAAGGAGAGGCAGTGTTGAACACCAAGATGGTGGGTACAACCCTTGAGGCTGCGCACTGTCTTTATGCCGGCTCAATGCCTGCTTTGGGAGAGAATGTCTGGATGGGAGATTACACTCCCAACAGCCCAGAACTATTTGTAGTGCCGGAAGAAGAAACTTTTGATGTTGACTATGAGTGGCAATTCGGTGTAGCAGAAACACTATACAAAGCAAAGCAGGCTCAAGAATGATTTTATATGTTGATATAGATGAGACAATATGCGTATCTCCTGATGATAGAGACTATGCAAAAGCTGAACCCATAAAGAAAAATATAGAGAAAATCAATCAACTTTATGATGAAGGAAATACAATCACATACTGGACAGCCAGAGGAACTGGCTCAGGAATTGACTGGAGAAGTGTGACAGAAAAACAATTTGATAAATGGGGAGTCAAATATCATGATTTGAAATTTGGCAAACCAATCTATGATTTATTTGTAGATGACAAGAACATAAGCTCAGAAGCATTTTTTAAAGGAGAAGATAATGAGTAAAGAACAAAATATGCAACTTTCAGATCAAGCCGTTGGTGCTTTAATGATGGCTTTGCAGAAGTCTTTGATGGAGCAGAGCGATATTGTGCCTGTGATCAAGGGATTCAAGCTTAAGAATTCTGAGGAGGGACTCATGGTAATGAACCCCCCTCTTGTTAAGTTTGATAACGAGAGTCAAGAACAAGATGCCTAGATATTCTTACCGCTGCGAGGACTGTGGTGGCGTATTTGAAACACATCATTCTATGTCTGAGGACTTGGAAGTGTGCGCCATCTGCGCCACCAACGGCTCTCTATCTAGGCTGCCATCTGCATTCACCACAACATCACCAAGTGGGGGTTCGGGTGAACAGCCAGTAGGGGTAGCAGTTAGAGAGTTTATCGAGAACAGCAAAGAAGATCTAAAAGCAGAAAAAGAAAGAATAAAAAAGGAGGAATACAAATGAATATATATACGATTATCATATGCTTGTCAGCGCTAGCACTCTTTTCTATCATTTTAAATGTTGGATTGATATGGTATACGAGACAGGCGCTCCGGCGCTTAGTCTTTGTTTCGGGCAACATGTTAGATTTAAGAACTATGATAGAGGGCTTTGAGAGTCATTTGGAGAAGGTTTATAGTCTTGAAAATTATTATGGAGATGAGACTTTAGGGTTCCTCCTGGAGCATGCAAAAGATTTATCGCAACAACTGGAGGACTATAGGGACATATATACCTTAGTTGAAACTGATGACGAGATTGTTGAAGAAGGAGAGGATGATAATGTCGAAACCGAAGAACCTGCCATCTAAGCCAAAGAGAAAAAAGCAAAAGAGACTTTATTTTACTCAAGTCCATGAGGATGCGATAATAGAATATGCCAAGACTGAAGATATAAAAAGACGCACAGAGTTATATGTCAACCTCATCGGCCCTGCTTTTAATGAGTTGGTTGACAAGATTGTATTTACATATAAATTCACAACACTGTCAAACATAACAGATCTTAGGGAAGAGTGCAAAATCTGGCTGACTACAATACTAGATAAATATGATCAGAGCAAGGGATACAAAGCCTTCTCCTATTTTAGCGTCATTACAAAAAATTGGTTTATTCATAAGGTAAAAGTACAGCGGAAGAAGCGCTTCACCGAAGTCGATTTGGATAACATGTCCAGAGATTCTGAATTAGAGTTTATGTCTATACAAAATCCATGGCTAGAGGAGACAGCGAAGACTCAATTCTGGGCTAGTCTAAAGTCCGAGATGGACGGCTGGAACCCTGAAGGGATGAAAGACAACGAGAAAAAAGTATATGAAGCAGTCAAAATACTTCTAGAGCACCCAGATGATATAGAAATTTTCAACAAGAAAGCTATTTACTTATATCTGAGGGAGATTACTGGGCTGAATACAAAGCAGGTAGTTAATAATCTAAACAAGATGCGCATCAAGTATCGTGTTTTTAAAGTTAAATGGGAAGATGGAAAGATATGAGCAAAGTAGAGGATATTGTACAAGAAGCAATCGATAATGTTCGCGCAGACAGAACTGTCACCAACGAACTTCTGAATGATTTGATTAACTATATGAGCAAAGCCCCAGAACCCCACCGCGATCATGGGCTAATAGCTGCCAAATATGTGGAAACTCAGCAACGCTCAAACGAGCAATTGGTTAAAGCAGCGCAGTTATTGTATAAGCAGCAAGCAGGAAATACCGGCTTGTCAGAGACTGACAAGAAAGATATATATGAGATGCTAGGTTCATCGCCGAGTACTCGCGAACAGGAGAACGACTAAGGATGGCAAATAGCAGCACCTTTCAGTATAGATTTGATCCCGGAATCTTAGGTGATCACGAAGCCATGATAGAGCTTCAGGCAGAAGGTGCGCTGTGGGCAGCCCAGCAATCTATGGAAAGCTTTGGGGTATACGCTAGTATACCGCGTTATGCCGCGCTGGTATTGGAGGAGCCCACAATTTGGCCGCCAACCTCAGAGGCAAACGGTGCTGGAGGCATCATTGGCTCACTATTCGGCGCCAAACCAAGAAAAGCTTGCAGATGCCGCTGTCTCCCTCCGGATGAAAACATACCTAGCCCTGACGCGATATACCCAGATCCATGTGATATTGTTGATTCTCCGGACATCGCGCTTAAGCGGATTTATATGCACCCTCTTTATGTGACGAGCAAAGAGAACGAAGGCGCCGGTTCGGATGAAACGATAGCTATTGGCGATATTGTTTGGGTGGACAGGGAATCTAAAACTATTCTAGGTTTGTGTTCGAAGGCGACGACGCCTTCGGGCAATAACGGTTCAGCGCCAGGCTGTGCCGTAGACTTGGCCGCGCTCATTGGAGAAGGCGGCGTACCAGTTGGATCCAATGGCAACCCTGCCGGAATCCCCCCATTTGAACCATATGTGCCATCTTCGAAGTTGCCAGATTATTCACATCTCGAAAATTCAATCGACGCAGGAGTGATAGAGACATTCATGAAAGATAATGGCCATCTATGGTTTGAAGAAGATTATCAATTGAATATCGTTGGTGTGCAGAATTCCGAGGCAGGACCGCCTCCAAACTTAACAAATCTGTTTGATGACTTCTTTACAGTCACATATAAAGTAAACGGAGAAACCCAGTTCAAAATATGGCCATGCACAACTCGTCCTGGTATGACATGGCTGCTTGGCAACCCGCAAAAAAATGGTACCCTGAAGCCGCTCAACGACGCCGGGGTCGCGTTTATGCCAACGCACAAAACTGCTGTTCGACAGCCAGGATATAGAGTTCGGAAACACATAAGCTATGAAGCGGTGGGTACCAACTCTCCCTATCCTGGGGTAACTTTTCGAGATGCCAATTGGGACACTCAATATGCGGAGATTAATCAACAGCAGAAGAATGTTGGACTAAACTTACACCGATCAAGCGGAACAGGTACTTCAACACTCGTCAACAAGTACTCCGGAGGCTGTCAGGTTTTTGCAAATGTAGGCCATTTTATGGAATTCATGACGCTAGCTAGGAAGCACGAAGAGATCTGGGGCGGCGGGTACGACTCGACACTAGGATATACATTGGTATCGAGCGCAGAACTCCCGGCCGGCTGGAACCCTTAGGACTTTTTAATGGCACGCAGAACAAAAAATTGGGAAATCTCAAACCTGTTCAAGGAAATAGACCAAGAGGTACAGGATTTTCTTTCCACATACACGCCTGCCAGCGCAGCGAAAGTATTAGGGCTCAATCAGGAAAGCGTCACAGAGCCGCAGCCTGTTTATGATGGCACCACAAACGAGCATGTAATCAGAGGCAATAATAACACTTGGATTGTTATGGGCAGAGATCGCCCTGCTAGCCGCGCAAGCGGTTTCGGAGCAAGAGGCGCCACTCAAGCCGGCTCTATTGATGTTGTTGTTGGAAGGGGCTCATCTCAAGAAGACGGCCCGTCAGCCACCATCTCCGCCCCCAATTTCTTTGGTGACGCCGCCAGAATACATATCAGCCAAAAGACAAATATTGATAGAAACTTTGGTTTAGAAGCGGGAAAGATAGGAAGAAAAGAAGGAACTTCCGGCATAGGAATTAAAGCTGATGATGTTAGGGTTATAGGAAGAGAGGGAGTAAAAATAGTCACTGGAAAGGGGAGGGGCGTCTCCGCCGGTCCAGGTGGAGAGAAAAATGCCCTTGGATACACCTCTGGCATGCCTGCTCCAGGAATTGAGTTCATTGCTGGAAACAACACAAGCCCCCATCTGCACTTTTCCCCCACAAAGGGAGTCTTCGAAATAAACACCTTACAGCCATTAATAATGGGCGACAACATGGTAGAAGGGATGAAAGAGTTGGTTGATTTGATAAATCAACTACAAGCCTCTGTTGTTAACTTTGCAATATACCAACAAGCGTTCAACGCGGCACTGATGTTGCATACGCACCAAGGCGCCGGCATTGGAGCCATCCAGACATTTCCATCTCCAGAGCTTGTTGGAGCCGGCACAGTTAACATTACAAACATGCTTACAGATGTTCATGGCCCTCTTTGGGCGCAAAAAGTAAACACTATGTTCTACGAAGTTAACTTTCTGGAGCCATATGGCTTGCAATATATATGCAGTCGAAATGTAAGGACTACATAAGGATATAAACTCATGAGCACCTCGAAATACTTAGAACATCAAAATCCGTTTTCGGAACTAGAGACTGAATGTAATCCGTTGGCAGAGCCGCCTCCGGAGTCTGCTGTAGATTGCCCTCCGTGTCCAGGAGAGTGTGAGCCTAATCCAGAGGCTATTGTCCCTGACTGGACAAAGAGAAGAATAAACGAATCATTCATGAATGAAAGGACTTGCCAACACTGGATCACATCTAGGGTTGCATGGGACGATGACGAAAACCCAGTTTTTTATACTTCTACCGGAGCCGATGAGCTTGAGGCTCGTATGCAACAGTACATCAAGCCCGCAGTCACATCTTTCTTGATAAATAATGGAAAATCAGACGACATCGCAACAGTCGAAACAGTTTCTCAGTACGCCGTAGCCGAAGATTACCACCTTTCAGAGCGCCCGGGCATAAAAATGAGGGTTTTGGTTACTCTTCCAGAAAATGTTTTGAACGATTTAGCTGTTCCCGATGCTGAAACATCCGATGTTGTAAGTGGAGAGAAAACAGTTGACATAGATCTTCCAGGCTTCAAGAACACTCATAGAAAGGTTGGGCATGGACTTGCTCTCTACTCAAGATATCAAGGCATGTGGAGCAGAACAGACGGCGGCAAGATACTGTTTGAGGACAATAAGCCGCTGAATTTGCAAGATGAGCATTATTATTTTAAAGAGTTTAGGGCCGTGTTCTTGGATTTCGTCAAGGAACAGGGCTTTGTGCCAAAGGAAGGCATCTTCAAGCCGGGATTAGATCAGGCAGAAACCGTTACCCTTGATTTCACTGAAGAGATGGAGCTTAAGGCTGTTACTATCATAAAGAACAAATATTGTGATCCAATTGTTTTAGATGGCGGCAAGATATCCACTCTTAAACAGACATTTCCGTTTAACAATCCGTCGACAATGGGGTATATTTCCAACATCAATTTGATGGCAGACGATCTCGCCGCTCGCGGCGGCCCAAAGCCATGGCTCGAATTCGTAGAAGAATACACTTACCCCACAGTGTTGATTGACTCTGGTATTAGCACTGATGACGATGAGATGGAAGAAAGTGCGTTGAGTTGTGCCCTCGATAATCTAAATCTGGGAGATGTATTCAGCGAATTGTTTGAGAACCTTATAAGCCTTCCAGATGCCCTTGCTTTCCTTTTTGATAAAAGCCTTTGCATGACTCCAGAAGAGAGAGCGGAGATTTTAGCCAGCCTCAGCGACGAATCGCTTCTGGAGCAATTGCAGGATGAGGCAATATTTAATGAATTTTTTGACAATGCAGATTTCTTTGGCAAACTTCCGGATATAATGAAAGAAGTAACAGATATCAAAGAATTCTTTACAGAAATATTTGATAATCTAAAACTTTGTGGGTTGTTTAACTTAATGAGCACCGCTCTAGAGTGTCTTAGCATCGGACTGGATTTTGAAGAAATTATGGAGCTAGCTTGTTCTGCCGCCATAAATGCTATGGATACAAGCGCTTTTGAGAAGCTTTGGTTATTACTGCCATCAGAGGATAGGGAGGCTATCTCGGCCGATATCGCTGTACAGCTAGGAGAAGCAATTATAGCACCATGGGACACGGTTGAGCAAACAAAATCATTAATGTCTCAGCTTGAAACGATAGTGCTAGAAGAGGATCCCATTATTGTTGAAGCGATACTTAATGCCCTCAGTACAATGGATGTGGACTATTTGGATACCACCGATATGCAATCCGCGCTAGACTCTTTTGGCGGCATTCAGGCAGCCCTCAGCGCGCTGCCGGAAGGAAGCAGCACTACGCAACTAGATTCTGCATTGTCGGCAGATGATATGACAGGCAACTCATATACCGATGATGTTACAATACCAAGCTCTGAAGAAGTAAATGAAATTATAGATAGAATAAGGGACGCACTCAAAACAGTACCGGCAACTTCTAGCAGCGAACAGTCAGAGGACAATGGTTTCGGCACGAGTTCAGGCTCCTCTGGCTCTAGTAATTTTGGAATTGCTCCGTGTATTGGCGTTGCAGGAGCAGCGTCAGAATCGGCGGAGATTATTCTGGAAGTTTATGCTACGACTCTTTTGAGCTATTATGCAGAGAAAGGCTTCGATAATGTTTTAGATGCGCTTAATAATATTCCCGGCGCTCAAGTTATAGCAAACATTATTTCATTAATTGGTTGCCCCTCCCCTCCATTGTTTGATCCAAGCATAATGGACTTCATTAAGTCAATAGAGCTAGACTTTTGCGAAATGACTCTCGCGGTAACTCTTCCCCACATGAATAATCCTTTAGGTTGGTTGCCTAATTTAAAAGATTATTTTAAATATGTTATTATAATTGCCAAGTATACAATTGAACAAATACTTTTAGCTGCCTTGAAGGCTCTCATAATAAAGATACTTGAGCTATTATATGGCCTGTTATGCAAGCTTTTAACGGCAGCAACAGATATGGCGGCCGCTCTGCTGTCTGGAGAACAGATAAGCCTCTCCGACATGGTGAAAGAAGCCTTTTGTGGGCCAGATGCGACAGATGAAGAAGTAACAGATACATTGAATGGCTTGATGTCCGCACTCGGCGTCACAGACTCAGACACCGCCGGCGAACTATCTAGCGCAGATGGCTTAAACTCTTTAGTGACTGATATATCTGCCGTTCTAACTGAGGAGGAAATGGCAGACTTAATCTTAGGCAACCCAACTCCAGATTCTTTGAGCTTGGTTCAGGAGATTATAGAGATTGAGAATCCAGCATATAAATCCAGTTTCGCAAACAAGGCACAGATTAAGGCAGTATTCCGAAATGTCGGCGCTCTTCTTCCAAAGAATTTTAAACGAGACTTGAGGGAAAGAGTTCGTCCTCGTCTCGGAACGAAACCATCTAGTCCAACCATCTGTTCCTCTGCTGAAGATTTAGAGAACTGGAGGAACGCAAGAGCAGCGCTCCTGAGACATAATGCTGACATATCGGGCGATACAGTAACTGAGGAGCAGATAGAAGAGCAGTGGAATAAACTTAGAGACAGGATCAAAGATGATTTCAATACTGTATCGAATATACTGCAAAAAGGTCCAGGACAGTTCTTGCAAGATGCTCTTCCGCCGCTCATGCCATCAGGCGCCAGAGATCCAGACTGCCCCGATTGTCCTGATCCTCAAGAAGCCGGCACCGCTCTTTTGCCAAGAGAGCCTGAAGAATTAAGCCAAGTTATGTCATCTGCCACCAATACCCTGTTCGGTGGAATAGAAGCTGCATTCGTTTCAGATCTCCTCGGCAGGACGGGGTTTGCTAACATGCTCCTTTCCGATACTCTTGCCATGCCATATACGAGGCACAATCGACGCGTTGGATCTTTTTTCTCTCCGCTGTATGTGCACACAGAAGATCAAGAACATGACGGACTACTGGGTGCCATACAGACAGTCCAAAAAGATGTCTTCGGAATGGAATCCCTAGGTATGTGGCCTACCGGAGTAGCCAGCCACTTGAGAAACGAGTTGGTTAATCTAAGGGACGCTGAATTTGCCACCAACATAAACTATGTTGATGACTTTGCCTACCTTGAGGCTCTACTGGGATTAACCGAAGATCAGTTGATAGCAATGGGGACAATACCTTCGAAGGAGCCAGATCTGGTATTAGAATTCAGAGACAACAATCAAGATGGCAACGGCGACGGCGAAACATATAAATACGGATTTGATATTAATTTTGAATATTTTACATATACTTATGACGGTGACGCCGCAGTTCCCAACACGGATGATGTATCTCAACTTAGAATAGTTGATAAATACCAGTCAACACTTTTTGACAAAACGGTGGAAGAATCTGAGGCAGTGATGTCATTTACTTCTAAAAGCACATTGTCATCAGCAGCTACCAGCGAGAAATCGAAATACGATTTGTCTGCCGCAAAATTCTCCCCGCAAATTGAATGCTTTGGGCAGATCCTCATGGAATCCTTGCGTCAATCCGAGTGCGTCGACGCTGCTGTTGAGTCCATCGGCGCCGAATTTGGAGGCTCACAAGAGTTCTGGGACAATATCATCACACGATTCCTCGCGTATTTCGCTGAAAGTATAGCCGATGGAGAAATTCTTTGGAGCCATGGATGGTCGGACTCTTCGATCACCGATGTTGATCTTGCCTATCTAGAGCCAGATGCCGCGGTAGGAAACACAGTAGGCGACAAATACTATGGCTCCAGTTTGTCCGGACTCTCTGGCGCACAATATCTTGAAGCAGTGAAAGCCAAGAAAGACATCGGACCGTTAGGTATTAGTGCTGAGGTTGATGAAGATGGCACAATCACAGCGATTCCGCACCCAAGAGTTACTTTCCTAGATCCACAGCTATATGGAGGTAATTACATGCGCGCCCCATATTATGTATCGCCACCGGTGGCAACCGGCTGGACAGGCATACTACAGGCACTAGTGCCAGAAATATGCGGCTGTGATCCGCAGCCTCAAAAGCTAATCACTTTTGCCGATATCACCGAGAGGGTTGATGAAGTTTTTAACAACATGCCCGACGATCCCAGACTATCACAAGATCAAGAATGCATTAAAGAGCTTCCTTATGCCAGAATCCTCGACAGGACAGCCGCTGCCAACATTGAAGGAGTGCTGGCTGCTTTGATAAGAATATATGTTTCTGAAGAATTTATGAAAGCTATGCCTGTGTTCGGTAAATTTACTGTGCCAACAGCCGGCGCCATCTTCGCAGACTACATCACGACAAAGATTTCAGAAGACATAAAGAATAATACTATAAGACTTGGGCTCTTTAGGGATCAAAAATATTGGTATGCCTTGCTGGAGCAGGCAGTTCAAGTTTATGGAAGGAGAGTTGACGCTGGAGAAATAGAAGTTACAGGGGGCACCCAGCAAGCGCTCGACTCTCTAAACGATTTTCAAATTAATTTTGAAGTAAACTTCCCTTCAGAGAGCGATCTAGGATCGGCACAAGAAGCCGACGAGGAGATACTGGGAGACAAGATTAATATTTTCACGAGCCTCAAAGAATACAGACAACTTAAAGTTCTTCAGGGAGTTCAGCAAACAGAGGCTGATGCCAAAACAATATTCTCTGCTCTCGTGCAAGAGCAATTGGAATTCATGGCAGACTCTGCCAGAGAAACATTGTCTCCCATCGGGATTAATCCTTCGATTGACAATCTTAAGAAATATTTTCTGGGAACTAGTGGCATGTGCTTGGGAAGCAGTTTGGAAATTGATTTACCGGAAGATCTCCGATCCGGAGCCACTCCGACAATAATGGATGTTGGTGTAATCATAGAGGTCGACGATGGAGCGTTCCTGGCTAGCCCACTATCGCAATTGGAAACAATAGATCCGAAAGATGTGGAAGCCGGCTTCTTTTTCTTGGAGAAATATGTTGTAATAGAGGATCTCGCCGAAGCCAGCCAGTTTCCGATACCAGTGGGCATAATACCGCAAGAAATACTTGACAGATCGGAACTAACGAGAGGAGTAACTTCTCTTGAAGATTGGCAAGAATTTATTGATTCGCTGATCACCAATTCAAACATAGACACCTCAGTTCCATTATCTGAGTACTTCGGAAACTTGTCTCTTGACGCCAGCAACAATCTTGAAGGCTCTGTGGGGGTTCGATATGGACTTAGGTTGTCATACGCACTGCCCGAAAGTCTTTCAGCGACTGTGAAAGCCGCCGATCCAAACTTAAACTTTAGCAACATTAATACTATTAGGGACAGGACTTATTCGCCGGCAGCGAGCACCATCGATACTCAGGAGCCTATGGATCCTCAATATGGTCAAAAATATGTGCTATCCGATGACGCCAACCCCAACCCCGAAGTCACCTCGGGGCCAGATCTATTACTCATCCCCTTGGTTTCAACAGAGATTGACGCTCTTGATATGGCGATTGATGACTATGGCTTCAATGCTGCCGTTGACTCTTACGATGTCGACTGTATGGCAGAGCTTCTTGCAAAAGAGCCAAGACTTGAACTGTTGCTTGAATATGTTTTCCCACTTGAGAAGCTTCAGGGATTATTGGCGATATATACAGCTAGAGGGTTTGTGCCTTCTATCGGAGAAAGTGATGGGTGGAACCCATATGCCGATTCTGATGGCGCCGACCCACCGATAGCTCGAAAAGATGTTGGAAATCTCCCATTCTCGGCGAAGTTTGACAAATGGGATCAGTCAAAGACATTTAGCAAGTCTAAGGAGCAATGCCGTAGATTGTTCAAAGCCATGTGGAAATCAAGAGAGTTTTCCTTTACCGATGAGGACTCGCACGATAGCCAAACCAACTTCTTAGAAAATATGCGAGACTTTTTCGGCTTGCTTCCTGACTTGGATGTAAGCTGGTTCCACAAGAGCAGAAGCCGGGGCAATCCATACGACAAAGACGGAAACGATTGTTAGGGCTATAAATGGATATTGCTTCTATTTATAGAAAGAAGAAGGAATAAAACTATATGTCAGGTTTTGGAGCGAGATTACCATTTGTTAGAGATGGCGTATACGGATTTGGGACGCTAACTGATATCAATTCAGTTGCGAAACAGAACTTAAAAATGGTACTACTGACTGTCCCCGGAGAGCGCATTATGGATCCAAATTTTGGTGTTGGGCTCAAGAAGTTTTTATTTGAGCCACTAAATCAAAAAACAATGGGCAGAATAGAATCAAAAATAAAGAAACAAGCAAAGAAATATCTTCCATATATTAATATTTCATCTGTGAATTTCACTAGCGCAGGAAAATCGGAGTCTCCATCTTTATATGAGAATATGGATCCAAACTTTCTTGGAATATCGATTAGATTCAAGGTTATCCCGTCCGGCGCTGATTCAACATTAGAATTAAATTTCTAGACTAGGAGTTAAAGCTATCAATGGCAAGAGATAAAAAACACACAAGAAAGATAAATTATCTTAGTCGAGATTTCTCTTCGATCAAGAACGAATTGATTGATCAGGCAAAGATTTATTACCCCGACACTTATAAAGACTTTAGCGAAGCGTCCTTCGGCTCTTTGATGCTTGACACGGTTGCTTATACCAGTGATGTTCTGTCTTTCTATCTCGACTACGCAGTTAACGAGTCCTTTATGGATACAGCGCTAGAATATAACAATGTCCTTAGACATGCCCGGCAACTGGGGTTTAAGTTTCGAGGCTCGCCTTCAACCCATGGCGTACTAGCTATTTATGCAATAGTCCCAGCCACCACTAGTGGAATGGGCATTGATCCTAATTATTTACCAACTCTGCGTAGGGGGTCATCGTTCTCAGGAGACAACGGTGCATCTTTCTTGTTGGTTGAAGATTTGTTTTTCGATTCATCAAAACATTCACATGTTGTGGCTAGGACGGATTCTTCCACTGGGCTGCCAACACATTATGCAATAAAAGCCTACGCGAGGATTATATCTGGGCTAATGGGACAAAAGACGATTACAGTTGGAGGCTATGAAAGGTTTTTAAGAGTAAAAGTTCCAGCATCTAACATTGCAGAGATTTTGAAAGTGGTTGATGATGAGGGGCACCAGTATTACGAGGTTGATTACTTGTCACAAAATGTCGTCTATAAAGATATTGTAAACTCGGAAGCCTCGTCTGACGGAGTGTCTTCCATATTAAAGCCATTTGTGGTGCCACGAAGATTTGTGGTTGAAAGGGAAAGAAACAATACTTATTTGCAATTCGGATTTGGGTCAGACTCAGAGCTTACAGGGTCTTCTGTGGCGGAGCCAACTAATGTTGTGCTTGATATGTTTGGCAGAGATTACATAACGGACACCACCTTCGATCCATCGAAACTTCTGGGTACAGATAAGTTTGGCGTGGCGCCTTCCAATACGAATGTTGACATAACATATCGAACAGTAACGGCTGCCAACGCTAATGCCGCTGTTGGTGGCATAACTAAAGTTGGCAATACTTTTGTAGAGTTTGCAAACCCTCTCGTTCTTGTTAAGTCAAAGAAAGATGATGTGATTAATTCTTTTGAGGTTTACAACGAAGAGCCAATCATTGGAGATGTTTCTCTGCCGACTACGGACGAACTAAAGAGAAGAACTCTAGATCACTTCGCTACGCAAAACAGGGCAGTCACGAAAAGAGATTATGAAGCGCTTACATATGCAATGCCAGAAAGGTATGGCGCCATAAGGAGGTGTAGAATTGTTAGAGACTTGGATTCAATAAAAAGAAATCTTAATCTTTATGTATTGGGTGAGGACAGTAACGGATATTTAACATCAGCAAACAACACTGTAAAGAACAATCTTAAGACTTGGCTGGCACAATATAAGATGATGAACGACACAATAGACATAATTGATGGAAAAATTATCAACATACAAATTGAGTACACCGTCGTCGCGACACATGATTCGAATAAGTATGATGTTCTTCAGGCAACACAAGATATGCTTAAAGCGAAATACGCGAACCCAACATATATTGGAGAGCCGTTCTACATCTCAGAAATTCAAACTGCTCTAAATAAAGTTGAGGGCGTTTCAGATGTCAAAAGAGTCAAAGTAACCCAGAATGTCGGCGGAAATTATTCTGATTATCGATTCAGCATCGCCGCGAATACATCTCCAGATGGAAGATATATAATAATGCCACATAATGTAGCATTTGAGATTAAATTTCCTGATGCCGATATTAAAGGGACAATAATGTAATGGCAATAAAAAGATATTGGGCAACCGCAGACAACACAATTACTAATGCTTATCTTGAAAATCTAAGCACAAGGGCAACTGGATCCAACATGGGCGCTTCTGATATTTTGGAAGTGTTCTCTATATACGGACAATCGGCAACAGCATCGGTATCAAACGCCGCTAGCAGTTCAGAGTTGTCAAGATTCCTTATAAAGTTTCCAGTGACGGGCACAAATTCCATAGAATCGGATAGAACAGCGACAACTATTCCTGCATCCGGCTCTGTGAATTTCTATTTGAGGATGTTTAATGCACCGCATTCTCAAACCACGCCGCGTGCCTTCTATCTTAGTGTGTCGCCGGTATCAGCTTCGTGGCAAGAAGGAACAGGCTTGGATATGTTCGAGTATAAAGATCTTGTCAATGGTAATATCGGCTCAAACTGGATATATGCCAACGGAAGCACGCTCAATAGTGTACCTACTTCTGCCACCGCGACAATTATAGGAAATGCATCCTTGGACGACGCAAGTGGTACATCTTTGATATTGGTAAATGCTGATGCATCAACTGTAACATTTACTACGGATCCCACTCTCAACTTCGGCGATGTCACCGCCGATCTCACCGCCGCGGCTACAGCGACAATTATAGGAAATGCATCCTTGGACGACGCAGATGGCACATCTTTTAAATTGGTAAATGCTGATGGCGAAATTATAACATTTACCACGGATCCTACCAAGAACTTTGGCGATACGGTCGACGAAACAGCGTCACCCTTCACTGTTAACACCAGAGATATTTCCGGAGGCAGCGAAGTCAGAAAGGCTACGCAGGCATTCTGGATTGCATGCAAGGCAGCAATAGACGCCGGTGTACTAGACATGACGATTAGTCCCACTACCTGGGGTGACGAAGAAGAGTTTACACTAACTCAAACTACTGTTGGGACTGATGGCAATACAGCAATAACTTTAATAACCGGTGTGACGGCAGATGGTGAAACTGCTTTTACCGGCGGCATAGGACAACGGTGGAGAGTCAACACCGAAGGCATCAGTGGAGGCAGCGAAGTCAGGAAGGCTACGCAGGCATTCTGGATTGCATGTAAAGGTGCAATTGACGCCGGCGAATTAGACATGACGATTAGTCCCACTACCTGGGGTGACGAAGAAGAGTTTACACTAACTCAAACTACTGTTGGGACTGCTGGAAATACAGCTATAACTTTAATAACTGGTGTGACGGCAGATGGTGAAACTGCTTTTACTGGTGGCATACCACACGGAACTTGGGCGTCCCCAGGAGGAGATTATCTTACAGGATCCAATTATAGTGTCTATTTTGACAAAGGCACTGAAGATATCGAGCTTGATATTACTCATCTAGTAGAGGAGTGGATAGATGGTACCCCGATTGCTGATTATGGAATTGGCGTGATGATAACAGCCAGCAGCGAGGCATCCTCTTCCACCAACTTGACAGGCTCAACAAATTCATATTATACTAAAAAGTTTTTCGGCAGAACAAGCGAGTATTTCTTTAAGCGCCCATACATTGAGGCAAGATGGGATTCAAGAACAAAAGATGAAAGGGGAAATATATATTTCAGTAGCTCTTTGATGACGGCAGATGAAAATCTTAATACAATATATTTCTACAATTATTTCAGAGGCCAGTTAAGAAATGTACCAGATCTTGGAACAGGGCAGGTGTATGTCAGTCTATTTTCTGGCTCATCTGATGATACTGAGCCATCCGGTGATAAATTGGAGCTTCACAAAGACGGCACACATGTTAATGACACATCTAAGACTGCTATGACTGGTGGATATGTATCCACTGGAATATATAGCGCTAGTTTCTGCTTGACATCTTCCTCCGCCGCACCGCAGACATATTATGATGTATGGTGGAAGGCGACAACAGAATATCACACAGGCTCATTCACAGCAACTCGACTTAAGGCTAGCAATTACAGCCCGGATCCGACTTATGTTACCGCCATAACGAACCTTCGCCCAGAGTACAATAGAAGAGAGAAGTCAGCCAGATTTAGATTGTTCGTCCGCGAAAAAGATTGGAGCCCAACTATTTATACTAAAGCGTCTACTGCTATTTCGAATACCACAATTGAGAGCGCTTCGTTCAGGGTACATCGGGTTATTGACAACTTAGAAGTGATACCATACGGAACAGGATCTACTTTGCACACACTACTATCGTTTGATGTTTCTGGAAATTACCTAGACTTAGATATGAATGTTCTTGAGGGCGGATATGCATATGGCATGAATTTCGCGTATTACAACGGAGCAGTAAGCCAGTGGGTAGAACAGCCAGAAACATTTAAATTTAGAGTAGAAGATGTCGAGGACTAGGTGATTAATGTCTGCTAGAGAATTTTTTCAAAATCAAAAAGGTATAGTTACAAGTAAAGATTTAGATAGGCTTGGAACTGCCGATGCGGAATCTGCCGATCAGATTAAACAAAGACAGGTTCAGAAGGATACTGTAGTTCCCAATATTAACTGGGCAACTGCATCAAACTTTGCCATGTATGGCTCTGCCGAGAAATATTATATGGATGCCATGAGCGTTATTGCAAACCAGTGGCCATATGATGGCTCCGAAGCTGAACAACAAAAATTCTTAAATGATGCTGGAAATGTTACCAAATGGGTTTTGGAAGAGAAATACCCACGAACCAATGGTTACGCAATACTTGGACGCAACTTCGGCGACTTGCAGTCATATGAAACAAATGATCTTGGAGGCTATGGCGCCCCCGCTACTGCTTCTTATGAATATATTAGAATCACCGGCGGCCCACACACTGCTTCTGGTGGCATGCCAACGGGCAGCTTGGCAACGACATTTACTGGTTCGAACTATTATGATACTGACATTTATTCAACAAACAAAGCTTTGCAAAGCGACAGGCTAGGAAGTCGACTCTCAAACTTGAGAACAAATCTTGACAACGGAGTTACAGTAGAGTTCTGGCTTAAGAAGCCGGCATGGGATTTGACTAAGACACAAAAAGAGGTTATTTTTGATCTTTGGAATGGCGCTGCAAAGACGGCAGGCAACTATGGTAGATTTAGAGTTGAATTGACAGGCGGCGCCTCAGGCTCGCCATTTCGAGTTACTATATTGTCTGGCAGCCACGCCGGCAGCCTAGGCGGCGGAGTCCATAATGTTCCTATAGGCGACAGCACTGTTACAACTGGCTTCATGGAAGACTGGAATCACTATGCAATTACAGTCGCAAACTCCGGCTCAAAACAACAAATCAGGCTATTTGTAAATGGCAACCTTAATCATACCGTTGGCACTGGCTCTGCTACTCTCGGAGAAATAACTGGATCGCTCACTGCAAATATCGGAGCACTGAGGACAGCGCCCTCCGGTGCATATACTGATCCGACTCAAGGATGGGGCAAACTATCTGCATCTATGGATGAGTTTAGGTTCTGGAAAGAAGCTAGAAGCCACAAAGAGATTGGAAGGAGTTGGTTCACGCAAGTTCGTGGCGGCTCAAATACAGACATAGCAAACGCGTCCCTTGGAGTTTACTATAAATTTAATGAAGGTATAACTGGCAACTCAACAACAGACTCGACAGTTTTAGATTATTCAGGCAGGATATCTAATGGAGTGTGGGTAGGTTACCCAGACAGCGCTTCCAGAAATACAGGCTCTGCTATCCTAGAGGCTTCAGCCGCTGACAAGGAGTTCGAAGATCCAATCATATATACGGGACATTCACTGGTTTCTGGCTTAAGTTCATCGTTAGCAATCTCAGGTTCAGACTGGGACAGCCAAAACAATTCATCTCTATTGATGTCAATACCACATTGGATTTCAGAAGAAGATGATACATCTGGAGATGGAACTTTCAAAAACATGGTTCAGCTAGTTGGTTCTTATTTTGACAACTTGCATCTGATGATTGGGCAATTGCCGAAAGTCAAGGCGCCAGGATATATGTCGTCAAGCCACAAGCCATATCCTTTTGCTTCAAATTTAATTTCAAATCTCGGCATATCAACACCTGAGCTATTCATTGAGGCTGATGTTTTAAATATCATGATGCAGCGCGACGAAGATCGCAACTTTAAAGAAGATGTGGATGATGTTAAGAACTTAATTTATCAAAACATTTATAACAACCTTTCTTATATCTTCAAGACAAAAGGTACAACAAAATCTATCAGAAACCTGCTTCATTGTTTCGGTGTTGACGAAGACATTGTGCGGCTAAATCTTTACGCCAACAACGCTGACCACAATCTGAGAGATAGCTACCGAGAAACAGTAGTAAAGAAAAGATATGTCAACTTTAACGATCCGGACAAATTCTCTTCAACTGTATATCAATATGCAGACCCCAGCAACTCAAATACCGTAGGCTTTATCTCTGGAAGTTTGACTGGCAGCCTTGAGAGGGCAGAATCTCACTTAGGCTTTACGGCAGAGTGCGAGGCAATATTCCCGATAAAGCCAGACATTCGTAATTCGTTCTATTTCGACACGCCATTCCAGAGCGCCTCAATTTTTGGTATGCATACGGCAAAGGGCGAAACAGCAGCCAGTACTGGCTGGCGTGACCCTGATGATGCAAACTTCCAAGTATATTTAATTAAGCCAAATCGTGAATCTGCTGATGGGTATTTCTCGCTAACTTCCACTACTCCGTCGCCCATATCAGAATTAACGACGAGCCTGTTCAAGGGAGTGTACGACAATGAGAAGTGGAACCTTTCTGTTTCGGTACGCCCAGAAAATTATGGCATAACAAATCTTGTAACAGGGAGTTCTGCTAATGCTTATAAATTAGAATTCTTTGGAACAAATGTTAGGGGTGGAGTCGTCGAAAGATCTTTCCATAAGACACAGATGATTGGAACCGCATCCGCAGAGAAATTCATGCGAGCACATAAAAGAATGTATGTTGGCTGCCACCGTACAGACTTTACTGGCAGCGCACTACAAAAAAGTGATGCAAAAATATCTGGCGTTCGTTACTGGGCATCTTATTTGCCAACTAGCTCCATTATTGCTCACGCTAAAGATCCAAGAAACTATGGTGTTGAGCATCCATATCGAAGTCCATATTTGGGACAAAAGACTATTGCAGGGCCCAATACCGGCTCATTCATCCCACATATTGATACGCTAGCCTTACACTGGGATTTTGGAAATGTCATTTCAGCATCCTCAGATTCAGGCGACCCATCATCGGCAGACTCAATCTTTTATGTTGATGATATATCGTCTGGTTCTTCCGACCTGACAAGCAGAGCCGGCGCGGGGTGGGGATATAGTTGGCTTGGAAACATAGCAAAGAAGCAACATTCCGGCAAAGGTGACTTCTTCCTGCCTCCGGAGAGTGGAGACGGCAACGCTATAGACTTCAACTTTGTCGGAGCCTCCAGATTGCAGCCGCCTGAAAATATCGATTCGAACGACATGATTCAGATCACCACAGAGGCAGACGAGGCCAAAGACTTCAGCGCCGAAGACAGAATAACTGATTATTTCTACTCAATAGAAAAGAGCATGTATCGCACTATGTCTGAAGAAATGATGAATTTCTTTGGAAGCATTGTAGGCTTTAATAACCTTATTGGCGAACCTGTAAATCGCTATCGTCCTCAATATAAAGACATTGAAAAACTAAAGCAGCTTTTCTTTGATAGAATTGGAAACACCCCGCAACTGGATAAATATGTCGACTACTATAAGTGGATTGACTCCTCAATAGCAGAGTTCATTCGCCAATTAGTGCCAGCATCCGCTAATATATCTGAGGATGTCCGGACAATGGTGGAAAGCCATGTCCTTGAGAGGAATAAGTATTGGAGTAAGTTCCCAACAATTGAATTCAAGGCAGAAGATCCAGAGGCTAGCCTCTTCGGCATTTCAGAAATGCTTTACGATTGGGAGCATGGACATGCACCCCTTCCCGATACTGCGGCTACAGCGACATTTGTAGGAACTACCGCCTTGGCTGGTGAAGATGGTACAAATCTGATATTGACAAATGCTGACGGTTCAACCGTAACCTTCCACACAGATCCTACTAAGAACTTTGGTGACACTTCTAACGATGATGGAGATCATCGCTGGATCATCAACACCGGAGGGGATTTTTCGTCGGAAGGAATCAGGAAGGCTACGCAGGCATTCCATATTGCTTGCTTAACTGCAATTGCAGCCGGCGAACTAGATATGACAGCCGTGCCCGCTACCAACACCGGCACGCAAACATCATTTACGCTAACTCAAACTACTCTTGGGGAAGACGGCAATACAGCAATAACTTTAGTAACTGGCATGACGGCCAATGGTGAAACTGCTTTTACTGGCGGCTCAACTCCTGAAGAGAAGAATGCCCTTTGGTGGAGAGAGCGAGCCGCTCGTGAACACTCCCGGCTTACTTCTGCAACTCCAGAACTGGATAGAGATAGAAATGTAATTAGAGACAGGATCACCACGCATGTCTCTGCTTCCGGCATTGGCTCTGTCACGACTAAAGGAGGCACTGCGTTTAAAACAAAAAAATACCCAAGAAGAGTGTTCACTAGGACTTATAATTTTGAAACAAATAACCTTCGGCACATCGGAGGCGGAATAAACTTTAACAAAAACAAGAAGCTTGGATTCATTAGGAGCAGGATTCTTAAGAATGCAATGGGCGCTAGCGTATTGGCGGTTTCAGCATCCGAAGTTTATAATTTCCCCAATATTGATGATGTCCAAAATCCAAGCGCAAAGAGGATGTACACTTTTAAGGCATTTACGGACGCAAACCAGAATAATGATTTCACAAACTCAGGCAAAGGGCATCTGATTGCTCCTTTTAATCTTGTCAGTTCCTCGGTTTCCACCGGATATCAAACCGATGTTGTTCTCTGGAGCCCTCCTTTATCCGGCTCGGCTTCTGTACAAATAACCAACCTTCATACTGATGCTTATGGGCCCGATAAAGAGATACCTATGCAGGGCCCATTTCCTGAGAAATATGTTGGCGGATATTTTAACCGCCATGTCGACCTGAACTATGCTGACAGCAATAAGTCTCTTGATGAGCGGCACAACCGTCCCGAAGCTTGGGATCTTAGTTTTTCCAACACAACAAACGCTCAGTCTGCTATTGTGTTCTCTCGCCCCGCCGGCCACACCCCTTCTGCCTTGTGGAGTCGCGACTTCGGAAGAAAGTGCCATTATAATATAAAGAACATAAAACAAATAACTGGATCAACAGCTACTGGTTCGACAACGACTTCTCCGACAAAGATAGGAAACTATACTTTCAATTACGATGTTGTTCAAATAGCGGGAAGATCTTCGAACAATCGTTTCTTGAAGAGAAGTTATTCAAATGACGACACCATTGGTAAATCGAATGTCGCACCTCTTCCGGGCTTAATTCATAGTGGCGCATCAGCGCTGCCGGCAACAACAAATGTTCATACATTGATTGCTGTTCGCCCTGAAGACGCAAACGATCACGGCCCTTCTTTCATCACTAGCCCGACAACGGCCGACGACAGCCCATCGCTAGATAGGGACACATCTTTAAGGTTCGCCCAACAAAATAGCGGCAGCACCGCTGCCACTGCTACATTTGTAGGAACTGCTGCTTTGAACGGTGCCGATGGTACAAATATAATATTGACAAATGCTGATGGATCAACCGTAACCTTCCATACAGATCCTACTAAGAACTTTGGTGACACTTCTTCCGACGGAGGCGATCACATATGGGAAGTCAACACCGGAGGCATTAGTGGTGGTTCCGAGGTTAGGAAGGCTACGCAGGCCTTTCACATTGCATGCTTGGCCGCAATCGCTGCTCTCGAACTAGACATGACGGCTGTACCCGCTACCGATACTGGCACCCAAACATCATTTACACTAACTCAAACTACCGCCGGCACCGCTGGCAACACAGCAATAACTTTAGTAACTGGCATGACGGCCAATGGTGAAACTACTTTTACAGGCGGCACCGCCGCCACGAGCGCAACCGTATTTACTCTGCCACGACGCGACTTAACAGGCTCAGATAGTGTTATCGTTTCTCGTTTCTCTTCTCCCGGCGGCCCCGAACAAATGTCACGAGGATTCTTAGATAAGAACGCTGAAGAGTATTCAGTCTACAATGCACTGCCATTCCGAAACTTGTCCGTATTGGGCTCTGGAAGCGGCGAAGCCAACACCATGCGAGTAAGAGATCATCTTAATACAACCTACGGCTTAAGAACCCATCTAGCGCGCTATAGTGGGCAGTTTGGGCACGATCAACAGATTGGCTCTGTGTCTTCTACGACTTATGTAACTAATCCTTCTCTCCACAAGACTAACAGAAATAGACTGAAGCGTATGGAACTTAGCGGCACACCAACATATGTGGCGCACAACGCAACGACTTTTGATGGAATAGCAATGGATGCCGCCGGCGGCGTCTCAACCAGAGTCCGTGATGATAGAGTCGAGATAGAAGATGAAGGTGGCTTGACTGCTTTGAATTACTTTGATGATATTTTCGGATCCGACGGAACTGATAAATGCACCATAGCTGCATGGATCCGTTGGGATGGCATAGGTGATCACAGCGATCTCACTGCTGGCGAAAGAGGTTGGCAGTCTATATTCTGCGCTGGATTCATGAATAAAAACACTTTCAAAGCCGGCCGCGGCTTGATGTTCGGAATTTCAGGCTCAGAAGCCGATAATGCCAAGCTATTCTTCCATAGGGCATATGCCGGAGGCTCCGCTGATGATCGCTCTTTGGTAGTAAAGACAAGTGACAAGTGTATTAATCCCGGCGTCTGGACGCTAGTGGCAGTTACTTTTGATGGAACCTCCAATGCGCTTGGACCGGTGGCGGCTGGGGAAGGGGGGGTAAACCAAAACGACGGATACCAGGATGCTCAAGGCGCCTTACCTACATTCTATGTGTGGGAGCGGGATTCTGATTATGCAAAGTACGCTTCTGGTAGTATCGAATATGCTACTAGCAGAGGTGGATTCATAGGAGATCCTAGATTTGGTGATGCATCAGATTCAGCGCCGGTTACCTTTGCTAGTCCTAATGAATTGGCACCTATGATAGGGAACGGCGCCGGCACTGCAACCAGTGGCTCGAACTACGATACTTGCACATTCAGTGGCGCCATCGCGGAGTGTATGATTTGGGATGGCATACTAAACGATCCTGAAGTTTGGAGCATCAATAGAAATTATGATGACTATCTTTCATGGGGACCACAAGCTTTAACAGAATCACATGCGGCAGAAAATGCTAATCTCTGCGCTTGGTACAAGTTGGGAGGTGGCGACACTGCTGCCGTGTCTGATGTCTCAACCGGTAGTGCCACCGGAAGAATATTCGATGCGACAGCCAGCGCCGGTACAGTGGGGGACAGCACCTCCTTGGTTTCCCATTACCCAACATATGTAACATCTTCAAAATATGATAACGGCTATATTAGCCACATGATACCGCGCAGCGATATGCAATACTCATGGATTACCGCATCGTTGGCATCTTCTGGCAGCCGTGTGCTTGGATATGCCCCTTATAGTGGAAGAGTTTCAAGCTCTGCTGTCCGGACCAGAGATGGAGTGCTTGTCAGGCAGGGCTGGGAGAACGCACTTAACTTCGTGTCAGCAAGCGAGCTAGTCAGTGTAGTGAAAGATGGGGAAAGAAGATTTGCCAAAGACAAATCAAATGTAGGCTCTGGCCAAACGGGGCTAATGTTTACAGATTTCGTCGGACTCAACACCAACATCAGAGAGCCTATAACTAGTTCTCTTGCTGCCAGCACCAATAACCTAGGTTTCGCTATATCTAAGGATGCGACTTATTATATCAACATCGGATCACCCGGTGAGCTAGCTGACGCCGGCTCCGAAGATTTTGTCACAGGAGGCTTCATAAACTCAGCAGTAAAACCAGCGCTGAATACTCTAGAATCAGGCTCGCCAGGCAGCGTAGGCGCGCTAAATTGCCTCCTCCTGCATCGTAATGGGCCCTATGGATATCCTTCTTGGAAACAGATACGAACAGGAGAGCATCCAGTTGCTAGATACCAAAGAAAGAACAATATTTATTCTATTGTAAGAGCCGGCGAGGTTGCGAACTTCGATTCTGCTGCTCCAACTGTCGCATCTGAATTCGGAACAATCGATGTTTTCGAGAGGATAACGCCTGTGTCCTCAAAGTACCGCCCCGTCGAGCACGCCGTTACGCTCTACACCGAAGGCTTGACATATGACGAAGCATCTAACAATTATACATTTTTCTACGATCCGGCGAATGAGCCTCCTCTAAAAGTCATCGTAGGGACAACACATGGAAATGACTTGGTTTATTTCGACGATTCAAAAGTGGATGCCAGCGCAAGCGTTTCTCTTGTCGTGAGAAGTGTTACTGCTTATGACTTAGTTAAAGATCAATATGCTAACGGCGCGCTGCTTGGGCTTGAATCGTCAGTAGAGAATCTAACTTCTATAAGCTACAAAGAAATAATTTATCCTTCTTCTGAAAACATGTACGACAACAGAGTTAGGCAGAGATATAATTATACAAATAACTTCTGGAGGAAGAACAGGGCAGATCGACACATCACCGCACCCCCAACGACGACTGGCCAGGCACTAAAGCACAGTATGTGGCCACTGGATGCATTTGATACTTTTGCATCTGGCACTGAAGTTTCTGTAACCGCCAGCGGCGTCACAGCTATATCTGGCGAGTTGATGAACACTCATACATATTTCCACAATATCGGCGCATCATTGGCGGGAGCATCAGGCTCCATCGGCCAACCTTCCAGTATTGTTATAGACTACAGCGCTATTAGTGCCGTAGCAAATGCTAGCCCTTGCTACATCCGCCCGCACCTTCTTAGCTCCACCGCATCAGTGACAAATCCCAATCGCCCTGTCGCCGCAGGCCGCCTCGCCAACTCTGATGGACATACCGATAGAAACTGGGCAGGCTCTGCGTCAATTGGGTATGGATATGCAGAGTGGCAAGTTGCCGAATCTGCTGGCAGGTATGACTTAAGCGCCGGACAAGTGGGAAGGGCAGCTTGGGTGTCAGGCTCCTCTGATCCATGGTATAAAGATTATGATTCATATGCGACAGAAATTAGAGCACAAGCAAAAGACTACTCTATAATCCCAGAATTCCGCATAGGTGACAATATAGGTTTTTATGTGGTGACGAATCAAGGAAATGTTCTTGCCGATCAGCAGAACATGTTCGAAATAATCGGACAAGACAACTCTTCCGACACTTATCCACAGTCTTCAGTCACAGCTAGCTTCTATGAGATATACTCCACTTCAGACTTCATGAAGAATTTTGCGACGATAAAATCAGATTTAGAGGGAGTGGCAGAGCCTGCAAAGCTGACGCTGACATGCCGTGCCGCAATTAAGTTCTTGCCATATGATGGTTTTTATCCTTGTGAGCGCACATTAGCGTTAGCAAAACAATTCTCGTCTTCATACGCGTCTTCCGTGTCATTTGAGGGAGGAATTGCGGCAACCAACGAGGATGGCTTCGACGCGGCTAACGCTCCGACTAAGGGCTCATGGCGCGCCTTCTTGCAGCCAATGATGGCACCAGGAATATTGTTCAACTCTATTAAGTCTGGCTTGGCTGTTGATTATCCGATAATGACACATGGTTCAAAAATCAGAAAAACAAAACTAGGAAACTCAGATTATTGGGGGCTTGGCTTTGATGGGGTTGGAGAGTCTCCCCTCTTCGATGAAGATGGAAGAAATGGTAATAACAAAACAGATCCAGATAACATCACCAATCAGTCCTTCAACCTGGGTACTTTCTACGATGAACGGCTACTGATCAAAACCAATGCCGACATAGGAAACACTGCGTCCTTAGATTATAACGCCGGCGTATGGGACTACAGAATTCCTTTCGAAGCAATTCTAAATCCAGAGAAGTATATCCTCAACACCCCCCTTATCGATCACGAGCCGGATCCAAGGGTTAGAATTGATGTTACGGCATCTTGGGACGGCGGCGGAAACTTCTTGTATAAGATGATGGCAAATAACTTCTGCGCCGAGGTTTCTAACTTTTTCTTGAATGATGGACAAAACACCAAGATAACATCGCGGGGAGAAGATGCGATGAATCTTGCAATTCAGGGCGGCGATATATATGGCGCCAGAGTTAAGCTCCGGCGCTCGATGAACAAGGCCCGCTCATGGGATGAGGATGTTACAGAAGGAGGCGGCTCAAATACTGCAATCAAGGATACCTTTGCCGCGACTGGCTCATATGAGCTTCCACAAGATCCTAGGAACCAAACCGGTATGGTTGAGACTTTTACAATGTATAGCCGCCCATCAGCCTTTGGCCCGCCGGTGTGGGGAAGAATACATCAGAAGATTCATATGAATACTTATAATACAGGATCTAATAACTTCCACAGGGAATCCATGTCTGGCTCCGATTGGGGCACGATGGACAGCCTTGAAGGTTATTATTGGAGTTTCACTCCCCCATATTATGACGGAGAGGCTTGGGCAGATATTCTTTTCGCGCCGTCATCGACAAAAGAATACACGCTTGATGAGTTGATGTCAGAGGTTAAGATTCAATACTGGCGCCACGATCCAGGCATACATGATCCCAATGCCGGCAACTTTGCTGCTGTAAAAACCTTGGCAGACGAGCGCTATCCAAAGTTTACTACGAACGGCATGCATAGCTCCTCGCTGTATTCGGGAGAGAACATTAACCGAAATGCAATGCAGATTAGCGCTTCCCTTAATTTGCTATCCCAAGAGATAACAGATACTTTCCAAGTCACGGTTAATAAAGCCACCGGAAAAACTGAGATATCAAACCTCGCTGATCAAAAAGTTTGGACAATTCAACCGAAATTCGAAACCCCTATGTTTAACTTCAACCCATCCTATAATCCAGCACAGAGAGCTTCAGATCTTACTATTCCGACTCATGGGTCAGAATCTGTCCCGTCAGGGATGTGGCACCAATATGGCGCCATAGAAAATTCCGCACATAGAGGAATATTTATGGAAATAAATGATATTCCCCAAAACTGGCTGCAAAATCACGGATGGCCAAGAACCACGGACATATATCAATCATCGCTTTCTTCTACCCTAACCGGCGCCGACTTAGAATATCAAAGAATGCAAGATGCTGCCAACATGAAATCCTTAGTTGATTTGGTGGGATTTGACTCTACACCGACAAAGCTCGGCCAGATTAGGGATACCTTGACTGTGGAAGAGGCAATCGTCGCAGTGCCATTTATAGAGAAGTCTGGAGAGAAATCCTTCTTTGCACTTGAGCCAAATCAAGTAGCGCAGGCTCTCGGAAGACCGCTAGCGGTTGAGTTTGAGCCGGCAGGCCCTAGCATCATGGAGCAGATCAACATGATGGGCAGATTTATCCTCCCGCCTACTTTTGACTTTGTTACAAACGAGGATGTACCTCCGATTGCAATGTATATATTCCCGTTTAGTTATACTTTTGATCAAGATGATTTGGCTCACATTTGGCAGAATGTCGCACCACCATGCTCTAAGAAACTCTCTCTTGCTGAAGCTTCGATAAGCCATGATTTGCTGCTGAACGAGTTGATGGGGTATGCAAACGAAGAAGAAGCGAAATTCGCCGATATTGGAGCCCAGAAAGCTTTCGCCGGCCAGTTCGGTGACATTACCATGGTCAACGCGCCGTTCCAAGATAAAGTTCAGTGGATGGTATTCAAGGCAAAACAAAAAGGCAAGATAAATTATTATGAGACAATAGCCGGCGGAGAAAGCACCCAAGATACAACCCTTACAGATGCTTGGGAAAGCGCCGCCGGCGCACAGAAATCGCTGCCGTTTGGTACGAACACTAATCCAAACTACGGATACAACTGGCCTTATGATTATTTCTCTATAATTGAATCAGCACAGATTGAATCAGAAATTGGTTTTACTCCGCTTTTCTCCGTCGTCCAAGCGCTTGAGAATAACGCCGGAAAGGTTGGTGGCAAGGAGGAGGCGGATTTAAATGACGGCTCAGGCAGCAAGCGCGACCAGCACAAAGCCGGCGGTCAGGATTTTGGAAAGGCTGGAGTGGGCGGCGACGATGACGACGGCGGCGGAGGCGGCGGAGGCGGCGCCTGGGACGGCCCCCCTGGCAAAGCGCCGGATCCTAACAATCCGGGTTTCCTCCTGGACGGCTCAGATGATCCGGATTATGAAGCTCAATAATCACAACAACAAGTAACAAGAAAATAAAGCATGGAAACTAATTAATTTATGGAATTTTTCAACCCAAAAGAAGATGTCTTAGATATTCAACTAACTCAATACGGCAAATACCTCTTGTCGCAGGGCAAGTTTAAGCCAGTATATTATACTTTTCACGATGAAGGAGTCTTGTACGATTCTCAATGGGCTAGCTTCGAAGAACAACAGAATAAGGCAGAAGAAAGAATTCAAGAAGAAACCCCGTACATACGCCCTCGCCATGTTTTTTACGGAGTTGAATCTTCCGTAAATCAGTTCGCCGCTGCCTCAGAAGAGGCTCTAAAGGTTGGCGATGTTGTTCCGATGGTTCGAACCTCGGCGACTGCTTATGCTCTTGGCGGACAATTAGGAACATCCGAGCTTGGCTCTGTTTATTCTCCGTCATGGGAAGTTAGATTTCTTACCGGAGAGTTGTCTGGCTCAATAGAGTATTTAACAGGATCGGCGCCAACACAGAGAATCCCGCAACTTGAGGTGGAGTTAAAATATAAGACATATGTGCAAGAAAAAGAGACAACACTTTTGAACCAGGAAACGGCGACATATAATGATGTTACGGCAATCAACATGGAGGGCTTGCCTATCGTATCGACATACTTTGAGGATGATACTTTTCTTGCAATAATGGATAGCGAACCTCTGCTGTTGGAGATATTTGAAGAAAACACATCTTTTGAAGGTGAGAACTTTTATATAGAATTGTTTGAAGTAGAGACAGTCGAGTCAGCAGGCGGCGTCTCCACTCCAAGCATTTCAAGCGAATCCCAAACAGAAACATTAACCCCTCTGTCGTTTATCAGCCAACCAGAGCAAGTAGTTAATAATATATTACTAGATCAGAAAGATTTACCGTTTCAGCATGTCGCTCCTGACTCCACATATGCTGAATATTATTTTTCTATTCTCGCTGATCATGAAATAAGCCAGACAGCCCTGTGCTCCGCGGCTAGCAAAATTAGGAGAAGAGGCGCCGAAATGTCTATTTTCCTTGAGCAGTTGTCGGAGTGCCCAGATTCTGAGGTAACTGCGACTCCATATAATATTTATACCAGCAATGTGTCAGAGGGGGATGTTGAAGAATGTTAGACATGAACAACGCATCTGGCTTATTGGGGTCCAAGCTTCCAAGCGCCTATATAACGCAAGCAGTAATAGAGCAGGGCACTACCATAGTTAACCCCACCGCAGATGTTCACACCGGAAATGGCCCAATAGTAAATAAACTAAAATTCAATGGAGAAATCGAGCGCGTACAGGTTTCAAATGGAGAAGTCGCAAACCAAAAGTCCGTTGATAGCATGTGTAAGGTTACTGTGGTTATATATGACAGGGTAGATGCATCGGGAGAAACTTATTGGGCGAACAAAGACTTTTCTAAAAATATTAAGCTGAAGGTTTTACAGAGCACAAACCCTCAGTTCACTGCCAAGGCAAGGGTTAATGGAGCCTATACTGACGCGAAATTATATTCAAAGTTTTCCGGCATTACAGTTCAAGAGAGGACATTGTTGTTGACAGACGAAGAAAGCGCCAATCCGAGCGTGCCTTGCACGATAAACGGACATAGCGCGCTGAAATACAGCTTCACCTTTGAGTTTCTTCTGAAGGACGGATATAGTAGTGATTTGGCATATTTTGCATGCACCTATGTTGACATGGAGGCTCTCTCTGCCGAATTTGATATGGACATGTCGCCACGAATTTTAAAATATTACATGGGCAAGGTTAACTATCAGATAGTTTATGACGGAGGCAGATTTACGCCTACCAAAAAAGTCATAGACAAGACATTCAGAGGCGCCGGCGGAGCATTAGAGAGACTAGGGTTAAAATCCTCAAAAGCAGCAGGCAACGGGGGATAAATTCATGGCACAATTTCATCAATGGGAATTAGACACAATTGACGAATCGGTACTTGATGATTTAGGTGAATTCGCTGAAGGGGGCTACTTTTCAGAAGCATATGTCTCATATCCAGATATTGAATCATTCACCTACACCACGCAGACTCAAATCAAAGAAGGTGCTAATATAGTTTTCTTTTCCTTTGACATGGATTACACCACCATGATCACGGAAAAGAGCCCGTTTGCAAACTATATCGCAAACACTGTCAGTTTAAATCCAGATATTCTAGGCGATGTTCTGTCGAAAATAACTCTTGAATCCGTGACGATAACAAGAAAAAGGGTTGATGTAGACGAGGATGATGTAGAAATAGTAGTGGGCACTCCGGGCGGTGTGGGCGTGATGGAAGTCCTTCAGGATTCAGATGCGATATTCGGAGAGCGATGGTCATGGGAAGCATATATAACAGATGCGCTGGGCAACAGAGAGGTTGAAAGCGGCGCAGATATTCTGGCAACAATAGAAGAAGTACAGATGATAACGGTAGACGGAAGATATGCTGGCTATTCGACATTCATGGTTAATGACTTTGATTTCCCTGCCGAAGGGCAATATGAATATGAGGTAAAAGTTAGCTTCTCGGATTTAATAGGCGAGTATCTAGCTGATATTTTGGCAATTGTAGCAGCTTCAATTGGTAAGTTGGAAGAATATCAAGCCGAAGCGCTGTATACATGCTCTTTTGACTCTGCTTGGGGAGCTTTTGCAGAATTCTTTGTCGACTATCAATTGCAAAGATATGCCTCAATATCTGCCGCCGGCGCCTTCGACGACACTGAGAGTGCATCTCAGGCACCATGGGTGTGCCCAGTTGTAACTTTTTTGCAAGCATCTCAATACTTCTCAACGGAAGCTGTATCAACCGCAGCATATGCTGAAGTTGCCAATTCGCTATATTACGACTTGAGTCCTCTAACCGCCACCCCGACATCAATATTAGAAGTCATAAATATGCTTCAAGAGTTTATTGACATGCAGGTATCAGAGTACGGCTTAAACTTGTCTATTGCTGAACTGGCAGAAGGGTATTCCGCTGGAGCTTCTGAGGGCTGGCCAGTCGAGGTAATTTTAAATGTGTATGCAACTCTTAATGGGTATGCATATGGAAATAGCGTTGACATATCCGATACCTTTGGTTCAATGTGGGATATAAATGAAGGCAGGTATTCCTCCTACAGGACAATAACAAAATCTGAATATATCAATAGAATTAACCGTGAGACAAGCAAATACTTTGCGGAATTCCCTGAGAACGGTGCCGATCCTATAACAAACATAGACAAATATAAGACAGCGTACCTCACTCCGCAGACAATAACCACTGCCGGAGTAACTCTTAATACAAATCCGAAAGGAATGGGAAATTGGAATTCTTCGGATTACAGAAATGCAGCGTTAAATATCGTTTTGGCGAAGATGGATAAATCATCAGCCGCGGCAAACGGAGCTTCAACGGACAATGTGGCGGCATCAGTATTAGAGCGATCAGGCATATCTGTTAGGCTCGCGAGCGATGGCAGTAAAGTAAATCCTGCGACATCAAAAGCGTATGTTGATGTTAAAAGTCTCTTGACTAAAGACACTAAACTTTCGACAGATAAGACTAGAACGCCAGCCGAGAAAGATCAGCAACATGTATCTAAAAATATCAATGTATCTGCATTTGCCATGGCAATAGCATCACAACTCATGGCATCCGGAATATCAGATGGAAACATAAATGACATTGGTACCAAGCCTTTTGATGTTAAATATTTAACGCATAGGAAGATAAAAAACTATGATACTTCGACAGTGGGAAATGTTACGGAGGAAGAAGGGATAGGAGATTTGATGGCGCTGCCGCAGCAGATAAAGTCCCTTTTCAAGGCAAACAAATCAGTCGCTCGTGTAAATTGGCACTCAATGAATGCAGACGCAATCTCATCATGTATTACTTCGGCTATATTTGAATTGAATTACTTTAATGTTTATGCAGTATATGTTCTGGAATCATATGAGGCTTCCGAAGTGGGCCGCCCTTTGATGTTAAAACCAGTCTGGAGCCTTCTAGATAGCGACACATTCTATGGCTTGGGCGCTGGAAAATACTTGTGCAAAATATCAAAATATCAAAATCAAGCGCTTGGAATGGGGAGCGACACTCTCTATGATATTCCAAATACTGATGGATATTTTTGGTTGGAAGTTTAAGGAGGAAAGATATAATGGGAACATTCCCCAACAACAACAACATCAATACGCCACCAATCTCTGAAGGCTCCGGTATATCAGCAGGAGAAGTAGTGCCTATGGACGACGCCGGCGCTGGTACTGGCGAAGGAGGCAATTGCGCGGACGGCGAAACATATACTTTCGTCCCGGGCCTACCGGCGTTCGGCATAGAAGATTCATGGCAATGTCTGGCAGAAGGCGACAATGGCTATGCCGAAGTGGTTGACGAAGAGCCATCGGAAGAGATAGACGCAGCAGAGAGTGAAATGGGTTGCCCTGATGGCTATACATACGACGACACCTTTGTGTGGAGCGATGCAGATGGCACCTACACCGGCGCTTGTGTGCCAAATAGTGGCTGTGGAGACAATTTTCATTGGGTACCAACAACGATAACGCAAGGCGACTGCGTAAAGGACGATCCAGAGCGCACCTTCGAAGGCACAGATCTCGATGCGCTGATTGATGAAGCCGGCCCCACATTTACGCCAGTTGTGGCCTGCTGCGCAACAGAGCTTGGAAACGCCATAGCAACTTCTCTGTTAGAAGCTTATAAAAGTGAGTTGGCGGCTACTTATTAATAGGAAGATATAATGTCAGGTACATACGGAAAAGCTAGAAAATTTGTAAACTCATCAAACTATGGCAATGGCGCCGAGGATCCTATTAGGGATATTCTGGGCGTGAACTGGCATGGCAAGATGGAGATAGCAACTGATTATTCTGGAATGGATTCTAGAATATCCTCGATTGTTTTTGGTGAGACAGAATATGATCCGGCAGGGGATTTACATATGTCACGAACTTCTGTAAGAATAGTTGGCGACATTGATACATTAATTCAAGACACTTTCGTAGACGGACAAGGCTCGATAACTGCGCAACAACAGGAAGTAGCGATCGCCTCATGGGAAGAGTTTCTGCAAGAAGAAGTCCAAAATACTGCAATGAACAATACTTTTGAAGATTATGCTTTTGATGAGTTGGTGCCAGCAGAGGAGACAAGGACTTCCGAGGTAACTTCAGAGCTTGAAGAAAAAACTGCCACAGTGGAGATGATTTACAACTACTATCAGAAAGATTGGGAGACAAGCACAGGAATAACTTCACAGCCTGAAAGCGCGCTTCCAAATTTCTATGCTTTTGTTTCTGAGGCGGTTGAGGGAGAAGTGCTCACATTTGAGAACTTAGCTATTAACGATCCAGATCATGCTGAGTTTATGGCTAATCTTACTGCCAACGGCGCACTTTCTGAAGATATGCTTGGCAGAGTAAACGCTAGCGGTGATAACCACGCGTGGTCATATTTTAAATCTTATGGAAGGAATGTTTCTTCGGCGAACGATTTAGCTGATGTCTCTGATAGATTCTCTTTGCTTCTGGTTCCAAAATCTAGCGTCAACTTATTAACAGATTATAACTACAGAAAAGATTTGTTCCCATGGTATGCAGATATAAGATTCTCCACAGATGAGTCAGAGGTTCTCTCCTCCGCGCTCGATGAAGCTAATGTATATGAGATCCTGCTAAAAGATATGGCAGAGGGATGGTACCCCCGACCCGGTGTTGACGCGTCCCCAGCCGCCCCAATCAGTGCCCCATTTACATATTTAATAGAGACAGACGATAACTCAACTTTGATGGAGCAAGCCGGCATGAATGCATTCGGGCTCTATTCGTGGGTTTCGTCGTTCGCCTCCAACCCCTACAGTTTTGGAGCCGCGGGCATATTCTTGGGAAGCTCACAGAGCGATGGCGTTAAAATGGCAACAAGTGAGTCATCCCTTATGAATAAGGCACTGGCGATGTCAGTATTTTTTGGCAAACTATCAGCAATCACCAACACTCACAATAGAACCCCCGAAGAAATATATAAAGGATATATGTCATATTCTGATGTACTGGCATATCGTATCGTTAAATATAGAGGCCCCACCGAGGTACAGAGCATATGGATACCGAACGAAAAAGATTTAGACATGATATCTTATCTAGATACCCAAATTAGGTATGATCAAGAATATACATATGAGATTTTTGCTTATGTCTGCGTCCTAGGCGCCGAACTAAAATATGAGAACCTATCAAAATCTGTTCCAATTACTGGCGAGTGTATTGAATTCGTTGATTTCGTGACAGAAGAGCCGGTTGACGCAAGGGTTCCGGGACTAACCACTGCCACCAACCCCATAACAGGTGACAAAACTTACATAACTGTAACACCTTCTAGTATTGCAATGGCTGAATTTGACATTGTAACTGCAATATCTCCGATTGTTGTCGAGATACCGTACTATCAAACCAAAGGGACTGTTCTTGATAAGCCGCCCCTGCCACCGCATATAAGCGCCTATCCGTTCGTCGGAGTGCCGAACCGTATATCGTTCTTGCTTGAAGGCTCGATAGGGGAGATAACTGCGGATCCAATATATATCACATCAGACGATCAGGCGCTGGCAGCAGCGATAAGAGAAGCGAGATATCTCTCACCAGATGATCCGATTACTTATGGGACAGATGATTATCCGATAGAATTTCAAATGTTCAGATTAACCGAGGCGCCGGTGAGCTATAGTAGTTTTGGCTCTGGAAGAGTGTCGACACACTCAAGCCAGCCCATTATCTATAATAGGGATGAGTTTTCAACATCAATGGAGCTTATCGATGAAATCGAGCCGAATACAAAATATTATTATATGTTCAGGGCAATTGATGTCCATGGGCATGCCTCAAATCCATCCCCAGTTTATCAGGTAGAGATTGCGCAGCAGGAAGAAATTGTAATACCTCATATTGAAGTGATGAAAGAATTCGCAGATAAGGTACCAACAGCGCCAAATAAAAGCGCCAGAAGGTTCCTGCAAATCGAGCCGACAGGGTTGCACCAATTAATTAATGAAGAAAATTTTGCTAATTACTCTAGTGCAAGAGATCTCGTAGCGGCTCAAGGCGGGAATGTATCTCTGGGTATGGCAGATAAATCTGTTTGGGATAAAAAATTCAAGATAAGGCTGACATCGATGAAGACCGGCAAAAAGCTTGATATTAATTTGATTTGCAAGCCAGAGCATGTAACGACTGAGTTAGACAGTTTAGATTAAATACTTCGTGTATTTTGGGATATAAATACTATTTACAACAAGAAGAGGTAAACAAATGGCATTTTTAGATAACAGCGGCGACATAATTTTAGATGCAGTATTAACAGATACTGGCAGAATGAGATTAGCCAAAGGTGATGGAACTTTTTCTATTTCACAATTTGCTTTAGGTGATGACGAGATAGATTACAGTCTTTATAACAAGACTCACGCTAGCGGCACAGCATACTATGATTTGGAGATATTACAAACTCCTGTACTTGAAGCTTTTACCAATAATGTGTCTTCACTGAACTCAAGGCTAATAACAATTTCAGACACTAATGTCATGTACATGCCCGTTATGAAAATCAATGAGCTAGGCGGCCCTGCACGGCATGACATCGGCGCATATGTTGTTCTGGTTGATACCGTCACAGAGGACAAAGAGGGTACATCCGGAAATTATATTTTTGGCTTTAACGGAGCAGCACAGGGCAACAACTATATCCGGCTGGATCAGGGCATCGATAATGTCAATGTTGCCCCGTCAACAATACTGTCGCCCCAGCTAAGAGAGACATCCTATATGGTTCAAATTGATAGTCGATTTGCTGATATCATGGACCCGTCCAACAACGAAATACAAGCCGTCCGCCTTTTAGATGATGATAATATTGCGACATATGTCTTCTCAGAAGGCGGCGCTGATGAATTCATAGTAGTCGACAACGGCGAGACTCTCGCCGCACCGAGCACTCAAGTTATTGCAGGCGCCAGAGGAACCATTCTTAAGTTCTCTTTCCAGGCATCCGCCGAATTGAACACCAGCGAACAGTTGTTTACTGATCTCGGCTCGACTGAACTGACAACTGGCCCAATGGGTTTGCAGGCAGACTCTTACTACATCGACACTAGTGTGTCGGTACTCGGATTAACCACAGGATATCGTATTGATATACCCGTTAGATTCTTAAAAAATCAATCTTAAAAAATCAATAAATTATAGGACTCAAAAATGGCAACTTCTTTTAAGGCACTCACCACAAGCGACAAGGTTTCGACAAGGACGCTTCTTCATGAAGCAATACCTCTTACTGGAACCATTTTGTCCGGAACCTATTCTGATAACAATATCAAGAACTTCTCCCATGGAATGTTTCAAAGCGTATATGACTACCCATACTTAAGCTCCTCTGCTAACCATATTATGGACATTACAGTAGGATACTCATCGGATTCCGGATTGGCATCGACTGCAAATACTCAGAATTCTAAGAAAATTAACATCTATAACCAGATGGCTCAAGTCCTAGTGGGGCATGATCACCTCGGCAACATTTTGAAATTTGATCAGGACGGAGATATCGTTTCTGGAGGAACCAAGCTAAATGAATGTTTCTTCTTGAATTTCTCTCGACTCCTGACAAAAGACGAGATTAAGAAAGGATCTTTTGCAATTACTGTCATGACTGGCGGTACCTACAAAGCTAGGTTGGACGATCTTGTCATCAGCGATTCTGGCGCCGCTAGCGACTATCGAGTAAACTCTCCTGCTGGAGAATATGCTGTCTTGTATCCAGAGGGCGGCGGCGCGGATGGCAGAAAGGTTGGCTTGATATATTATCAGGCAGGCATTGTTGTCTTGACGGCATCTATCTTTGGTGAGTCTAACAAAACCGGCTCATCTGCGACAAATCCATTTGTTCCGAACACAGGATCTGACTACTTTGGGGACGGCGATGTTTCTGGAAGAATAGAGACAAATGTGCCAGAAATGTTCAGAGCAGCAGAAATCTCATCTAGCTGCAATGGTTTCCGAAACAGATTAGTTAATATTGCATTCAACAACACAGTTGAATTAAACTCCACCATTTACTTCTGCCGCGCAGCGCACAACGAATTCAACTTTAGTGCTAATCCAACATATCTAACAGAAAGCAAGATAAGAGTTAAGAATGAAGCTGCCGACTCGCCAATTTCATATATAACAACTGTTGGGCTGTTTTCCGCAGACAACCACATGCTAGCTGTCGCCAAACTTTCCGAGCCGCTCAAAAAAGATCCTACGAATGAATTAACTTTGCGCGTTCGACTAGACTACTAAGGAGGGCTCGCCATGGCTCTTTATAAGTTTGGGCCCAACGATGTCTTTCATAACAGGGTGAAAACACACCCCCAGTCTGAGTTTTTGATTTTTAATGGTGACATCTATTACAACAACAAGACTGCTGTTTCTGGAGCGTTTACTTCTAGCATTGGCGCGGAACAGGGGCACATAAACCTTTATGAGATGAATGTTGATAGGCTATCTGGCTCAACTGTCGCCGGCGCGCCAAAGATAATTTATCCTTTCATAACAAAAACAGGAGCATTGTCAGCGTTCAAGACGACGACAACAGCATCTTTCTCTAATAACTTCTCCTATGGAGATATTATATCTTCAAGCTACCCCATGACGGCTAGCCTATATAGGACTAATTATATCGAGAATGCATCAAGAAAACATATCACAGCGCTGAAGAATACTTTAAACATGTATGCCCCAGTGAGCGCCCACTATGTTTTCTCTTCTTCACTAGATGACACAAAAGGAGGGTGGAACAAGGGAACTCAAGCACTTGGCATGATTGAGATTCCAAGCATATTCTATGGCTCCAGCATCAGGAAAGGCTCAGTTAAACTTCAGTATTATGTCACCGGCACTTTGATCGCTGAAGCGACAGACAAAAACAGAAACGGAGAGCTTATACAGGTAAGCGGCAGCGCATATGCGATGACTCAAGGGTCTGCATCCGTCGCCGGCGTTGTTCTTTATAACGAAGGAATAATTTTGCTTACCGGCTCGTGGAAGCTAGAAGACTCAACCAGAGATTTTCTGGGCGATGCAACGGATCACCAATATGCCGCGTGGAAATTCTTTGGTGCATCAATGCCCGGCGATGGAGTTGGGGCAACTGCTACGATGTCTAATACAATTTCTAAAATTTCTTTCGAGGGGACAAACTATGTTCCAACTTTGACACTAATGGCTCATGCCAGAAGATCAGAAGTAAACTATTCGAATAACCCAACATATCTACAATATAGAACCAATGCTCGTGACCTCCCTGCCTCTGGGACAGATGGCTTTTCTGAGCAAAGCGAGCTAGCCATAAAGAATGTCGTATCTTCAGCATATGACTTTCCTACAGCTAGTTTTGAAAAAGTAACTTATATTTCTAAAATCGGCATATACGACGAACAGCAAAACCTAATCGGCGTTGCCGGCGTTGCAACTCCTGTTAAAAAGACAGAAAATAGAAACTATACTTTTAAATTAAAAATTGACTTCTAAGTTTAATCGTGTTATAGTATAGTATGATCCTCGGCTTAGATATTTCCACAAGCATAACTGGTGTCACAGTAATCAACAATGAAGGCGAGATCCTTCTCTGCGAAGCAATAGACACGAGAAATAAAAATCATTTCCCAACTCTATTCCACAAAGCCGAGAGAGTAAAAAACAAACTCCTCGACATCGAATCAGAATACGACATCAAGCACATCTACATTGAGAAGAGCCTCCAGACATTCCGCTCTGGTTTCTCATCAGCAAAGACGCTCTCAACTCTCGCATCTTTTAACGGAATAGTGAGTTGGATTTGTTGGGGAATCTGGGGAATGGAGCCGAAATACCTTTCAGCAACTTCCGCAAGAAAGTCTTGTGGCATCAAAGTTCCCAGAGGAATGAAAGCAAAACAAGTTGTTATGCAGTTTTTACTTGACAACGAGCCAGAGTTTGTTATATTATATACTAAGCATGGTAATCCGAAACCTCATGAATTTGATAGGGCGGATTCACTTGTTATCGCTAGGGCGGGGGCCATAAATGAAAGCAGAGAAGCTAAAGATAGTTCGTAATGCTCTTGGGCGCAGTTACAAGTCAGGATCCGAACACTTATTCCATTGCCCGTTCTGTAATCACAATAAGCTCAAGTTAAG
>Ga0080013_1000511_pt1 | contig 54998 bp, 53 predicted proteins | sample ETNvirenome_6_85_FD_69236 | JGI IMG/M metagenome (GOLD analysis project Ga0080013, IMG submission 69236) | Marine viral communities from the Pacific Ocean - ETNP_6_85 (SPADES assembly) (version 2) | ecosystem: Environmental > Aquatic > Marine > Oceanic | place: Pacific Ocean | collected 2013-06-19
AGGGTGTCGCCCACCTCATGATAGAGAACAATGCCGTGAATCCTTAGGATGTTGATGCATCCTTGCCAATTTACCATCGGCCAATCCTCGATGTTGCGAACGGTGCGCGCTGGGGTGTAGTTGTGTGGGTTGTTTGTTTCCATGTTGGGCTCCGGGCCGGGAGTTGTTGTGTGCCCCCCGACCAACTCCTTGATAACACGGGGGGGAGCTTAGGTGTTCAACGGGTACCAATCGGTACCAGTACGTAAGAGATAGGTCAGGTTAAACCTGGGCTATTCTTAGTTGTAAACAACTTGTAAAGACCTAACCTGTTCCGTGCTTACGGTGCAACCAGCGACAAAGTGGCGCAACGGCTACCAGCCGAGACCATTCTTCGGCCGCTAACGTTTTGCGGTGGTTAGGTCGGCGGTCGGTGTTTGGTGGTCGGTGGTCGGTCGGTCCTCGCGCGCGCTAGTCGGTTCTGGTCTGGCGGTCAAGTTTTCTTAACAACTTTCGGCACCTTTTTTTACCGGCTGAAAAGGTAGCTTTCAAGGGGCATAAATCGATTTTGCGTCCTACCGACTTCCGAGTACTAGGGTATGGGCAAGGGGTTAAAACCGCACCGGCGGCCTGCTAGGGGCCTTCAACGCGATTTGACATTTACCAGACAGAACCAGCGCGCACCAATGTGTGGCAAACTGTCACAACTAAATGAAAATGAAAGTCATTATCAACTAACGCCAATGACCACCACCTAAATGAAAATGAATATCATTATCAATATCTAATGAAAATGAATATCATTTTCAACTAGACGCTAAACGCGTGATAGAGCTAATGTGCGCCCAAAATCGCGCCAGCGCGCCCGCAAAATTAGGTCGGGGTAATTTGTCAAGTGTAGCCGATTTTCTGGGCAACCCTAGTAAAATAAAAAACGCAGGACTGATCGCCACTTTTGTTTTATTTGGTATTTTTTGTTGACGGCTGGTATCCGTTGTGTTCTATTGGAATCGTTGGAACAAACAACAGCACAACCCGAACCCACTAACCAAGGGGCCCCTTATGAAACAGACTAAACATATCCGCTCGGTACGCACCTTGCAAGTTAAGTACTTAGCATGGACAAACCATCGACCCTGTCGAGTCAAGATAACTGACCCAAAACTTAAGCAGAGTGTGACGATAACCTTTCACAGCTATTGTCGAGGAGAGTCTATAACAGAGACCGCCTGTGTCTTCTTGCAGGAACAGCACTGGGAAGTCATCGGCCGTAACGAAGCCGCTGGGATCGTGCTAGTTGCTGACGACTACCAACGACCCCTAAAGTCACATTAAACCTAACCAACCCAACCAACCAACCTAAGGATAACTAACATGTCCAAACTTACACTAACATTCCAAGTCCATATCATTGATGCTAACACCGCTGCTGGGTTTCGTTACGGTAAAACCTGTATCCAAGTTATGGACTGCAACCCCATTTCCTTGGCTGATCGTCTTGTGCAGTGTTACCGCGACCCTAAAGGGTATGGCGAGGCAGATCGGTACCTACCCTTCATTGGTAACGGCCACGATCATATCTTCGAACCGACGTTTGATTGCATTAACCTGTGCTTAGACTGGCAGCACTACGACGATGTTAACTTTGATGTTTCACATTACTGCCAGCACAAGATAGAGGGACACGAAACTTATGCGCAAATGAAGAAGCACATGAAGTTACTTGATCGCCTAGTAAAGAAGGGCGCACAGCTTGACGACCCAGCGAGCGTAGTAGAGATCCTAGTAAGCATGGGAGCGGTTCACGTTAAACGAGTAGAGTACACACGGTACCAGTCAGAGCTTGTTGCCGCTAAGTCCGCTCCTGTCTTCCGTACATCTGTTCAGGAGGTGGCATGATGTTTGATGATAGTACCCCCACTACCACCCCACCCAAACAAACCAGTTCAACAAATCAGTTCAGGTTATGCGATAGCTGCAACGCTGGCGTAGCTAACGACGACTGGACGCATCTCGATTACTACCACGAGCCTCAAGAGGCAGAAGTAGAGCACTCTAAAATCCTAGCAACCTTAGAAACATTGGGGTGGCTAAGTCACTCCCATACGAGTGAAGACTCTGGTTACTTTGACTGTGCCGTATGCGACGAGACACAGTGCGGTAACCCTAACATCTGGGTAGGGGAGGCTGCGTTATGTGGTTAGTCAGCATAGGCTGGCAGTTCGGGCTAAACATCTTTATTATGCCCTGTCATGCAGACGGAACAATGAGACAGGAAAGTTACAACAAAATTATTACAGACTAGGGGTTATCATGAAACAGACAGAGACAGAACTCTTCGCGCAGTTACTTGCACAGGACCATAACGCGCGCGAACTTAAACTTAAGTATGACTGGCATACTCAAGAAGGCAGTATGCTCTTAAACTGCGGTAAGCTAACCTTCCTCGAATGCCCCTCAGGTCGCATACTAATCCAGCTTGACCTTAACCAAGAACTTGTGGGCACAGCCTATGATTTAGCCTACCTAGTGAAGCAGGTTGAAGGCCTACTGACTGTTCTCAAACAGAAGGTGCAGCAGGAGCAGGAGGTTCATCATGCTGATCAATAGCGCGAAAGATGTAGCCCAGTATTTTGGTATCCCTGGCGCACCTTGGCACAGAGTAGAGAAGGCTGTTTTTAAGGGAACTGTTTGTGGCGCGTGGTTAGCCTTTGAGTTTGCCGCTGAAGAAAATGGTGGTAGCTTCTTGCTAGTCGGCTCAATTGTTGAGGGTAGTGACGTGGACTGTCAAACTATACGACTCAAGCTGCCCACCACAGGAAAAGAACTTGGGAGCGCCCTGGATGCAGTGGAAGAAGAAGCGGTTCAGATATGGAATGAGTGGAACGAATAGGGACGTTCACTGGCTGTTACTGGAAAGAGTAAAGGAGGAATAATGACGTCTAAACCTCGGGCGGAATTAAACGAGGTGCGCGAGTTGATGCTTCAACTCGACATTGTACAGGACTTAATCAAAGCTAACGCAGGGGTACGCAAATGGCGCGGAGGCGCAGTAATGACGACTAACCCGAGAGACATCCAACCCACGAAACGTCAACTTGCGAACCTAGTGGAAACACTAACCAAACTAATCAACCAAAAGCTAAACAATCAGGAGACTAACCCATGAATCTTATTAAGAAACATTGGCCAACACGAAACACACCACAGTCAAAACGTGTGTTCAACAGCTTCCTCATCCTTCTACGGTTTGACCGAGGGCTGACCTATAACGACATTTTCCAGATATTTAGGGGTGCCGTAAACATCGACCGCTGGGAGTTTGAAGACTTTATGCAAGAGATGGAATAGCTATGGGTTCATACGTACAACTAAATCTTCCATGGGAAGCCCTTACCGTTCTTGATGAGTTAGCTTCACGTCAATGCGAGGGCCGCTTCTTTCACGGACCGACCAACAGGACACAAGCCTGCACCAGGACTAATCCATGCCTCGTGTGTCGGGCTCGAACAGCGAGCGAAGCTTTGCGAGTCATTAGCGACATGAGAGGACGATAATGCTAAAAGCAACACTAAAAGCATACCTTAGACCAACACACGACCGCACCACAGGACGACTCGTCGCTATTGCTGTCTGCACCACTAACGGGACGGTATTAGTTGACGAGCAGATTCTTGCGCACTTCGACGCACACGCATCTGGTAAAGAGATTCGCGAAAGCTATGGCTATCTCCTGTTAGTGTGGGGCAAACCCCTGTACACTACAGCACCTGAGGAGAGTTAACAATGGTTCGAGTTAGAGGCGGTGCAAGGCTAGAGCTAGGCTATTCAGACGGTACCTACCACATGAAGCTAACCCATATTGAAGATGGTCAAGAGGTTATTAGTCACTGGTACGGACGCATTGACGAGTTGACCGAGATAGCCGAGGAAGAAGGGTTCTATCTCACAGGAGATGATTTCTTACAGGTGTACGCGCCAGTGCTCTGGCCCACACCAGACTACGGAATGGCAGAGTACACGGCTTTACTTCATCCCGTGCTTAAGGTTTACTACATCGGGCGGGGTATTGCGCCAGACGGTAAAGACTTGTTTGCTAAGCTCGACCACCTTAAGCCTGTGACACATGAGTTATTACCCAGTGTCGCCACACTGTTTACTGACCTGGTGAAGTGGGACGATGGTGATTGGGCAGTCTCTCGCGGGGTGGGTGCAGCATGAGATTCCCATCCGTTTACAAACAGGTAGCAGAGACGCACGGGCTGGTTGTTCCCGGTGCAACAGGTAAAGGCAGAGACCGACATAAGGGTCCACCACTTAACTGTAGTCTATTGCTTGAGGTAGGTTTAACTCTACCCGCCAAGTATTCGGTGCCCGCTAACTCTCCCGACTGGTTAGAAGAGTGGTTGACTTCTTACCAGCGGGATGGGTTAGCCTTCGCTAACTCCCGTGATGGTTCCCTCTTCTACTGGGCTTGTGGCTCGGGTAAGACTGTGGGCGGAGCCCTGTGGTCTTTGTCAAGTGTAGCCGCAGACAAGACCGTGGTAGTCACGCGCGCCCTAGCCCGCCGACAGTGGCAACGAGAGTTTCAGAAGGTCTCCGATGTGCGCCCTGTGCTTCTCATGGGTAAGACCCCGAAGAAGATAGACCCAGAGACGACCTGTGTAATCATCGGGTGGGAATGTTTGCCTGCGTGGTTAGGTACGCTTATCGCGTGGCGAAGTTACGGAACTATGCAAGTAATCTACGACGAGATCCACAGGGCCAAGAACTGGAAACGTTGGGAGAAAAGTGTGGGCCGTAACGGGCGACCCTCTTGGGATTACGCGAATAACATTAGCGGAAGTGCGGCACGTCTCGCCACCTACTGTACGCGGAGGTTAGGGCTAAGTGCTACGCCAGCCCCTAACTCCCTCGCAGACTTATACTCTGCCCTAGACTTACTCGAACCTGGTTGCTGGGGTACAGGTATAGAGTGGAAGAAACGTTACTGTGCTGCACGTCAAAACAAGTGGGGGGGCTGGGAGGCTAACGGGCGCAGCAACATCGGCGAACTTCAGGAACGACTTAAGTGGGTGATGCACAAGGTTGACCCAGCAACCGCTAAGAAGTCCCTCCCACCACTAAGGCGACAACTCTGTTATCTTTCACGTGTAGACCAATCTAAGGCGGCAGGGTTTAAAGAAGACTTCAAGCGCGCCACTAAGTTAGGGAAGCAAGCCCTCTTTGAACTAAAGTTGATGGAAGCCGCTGCACGTAAACGTAAGTGGTTGATTGAGATAGTGGAGGAGAATGTAGCAGCGGGGCAGAAGGTCGTAGTGTTCACGGGACGTAAGAAGGATTGTGAGCAGTTAGCCGATGCTATCGGTAAACGTTGCGCCAAGCTAAACGCGCCCATGTGGTGGGGGCATGGTGGTGTGGGGTCAGAAGAACGTGACAGCATGGTACAGGAGTACTCGAAGTATGACGGCGGGTGTTGCCTCGTCGGGACGACTAACGCGTTTGGTGAGGCGTTTGATGGTCTTCAGCGCACAGACCTCGCATTGATGGCTCTTATCCCGTGGACCCCAGGGATGATAGAGCAGGCAGAGGGGAGATTCCATCGTAAGGGTAGCGACCGCGCAGTGTTAATTATGTACGCGATTTGTGAGGGTACGGTTGATGAACACATCGCGGACATGCTTCTTACTAAACTGGAAAACTTAACCGCTGCCCTCGACCATTCCGAAGCTCAACAAATCGCTGATACCCTTGCGGGGGTAGATGACGAGGAAGCGATAATCAACTCAATCATGGATAAACTTTAATCTGTGTATCCGGCAAGTGTAGTCGGTTACGTCTTACTTAATAACACCGAACAAACCAACAAACTAACAGCGAGTTAAACCATGTCAAACTTCATTGATACAGCAACTGCCTCCTACTTTTACCGGCGTGGTGAGAAGGATAAACATTTCGCGAACGTTAGCCCCAATGGTTTCGGAGAACTTATCCCCGATGGTGGTGAGGGGTTCTCACGCGAAACACTGTTGGTTAAGAGAGGCTTACCTATTTCGTGGGAGACTCTGGAACATCTTATGGGGAGCGGCACATCGATTGCCGGGGTGTCGTTACGTAACATTCAAACTTACCTCCACGAAATTGTTGGTGTTGTTGACGGGACGCGCGACGTGTATCAAACGTACGTCCGCGCCCTAAATACCGCCGTACCTACCAGTGGGATGACTCATAACGCTGCCCAAGACCTCTTAGATGCCTTACAGTGGGAAAAGATGCGTCTGCGCTCCTGTAGGCATTTCGAGGACCGGGCGCATGAGCATATCGCCGCCGCACTGTGGACATCTCCAACTCAAGAGATGCTTACGGGTGACGAACTTAACACCGCCCTGCATTCAGCCGCTACCTACCTGGATGAATTGCTTGACGGTCAGGCATTTGCAGGTCGATCTGCAACGCAGAAGGTTGAGCTACTCAAGGGCTCGCCTTACCGCAACGTGTATAAAATGTCAGCCGTGGCATGTGCAGTCTCTAACTGCCTAAATCTTTACTGGACCCAATCGGTCGGCATAGAAAACTTTAAGGAGACTTCACAAAAGTATCAGACTGATTTTATCACGCGCTGTTTTGATGCGGGGTACGTTCAACCTACTCCGTGGCACGGTATCCCCACAGAGTTGGCCCGTGTTTTAGTAGACCGGGACAACGGGGCAGCAGAGATAGAAACACTCTCTTACTTTATGTACCTTTTCCAAGCTCTCGTCTTAGGTGAATACAACCTAGCCGCTAGGCTGCTGCAAAACTTGTCCTATATAACCGCACGGGAGGGTGGCTTATTTACCATAACGACTCAAATTGATTTCACTAAGACCCGAAAAACGTTATCAAACCGGGAGAAACGTGCGCTAAACAACATGATGAATCGGTATACTGCTATTTCAGCTTGGCTGTCGACGGGACGTAAGGTTGTTGAGATTACACGTGACTCGTTTGAAACCCTTTTCGACGTAGCACTTAACCGCGCGGACCAAAACAAAACACCCATTCGGTTTGAAGATTGTCCGCGCCCTACGAATAAATACTTTAAACACATGGTGTGCTTTAAGTTTACTAACACAGTAATTGACACAGTTCGAGATATCGCGTCCCATAGCGCACGCACTCAATACCAAACTGAATACGCTAATCGAATACCGGGGGTGGATACAAACTTCGGCAAGCCTACTCGGAGCGAGTCAACAACTCCCGCGTATGTATTCGTCGCAAGTTATGGCGATGTCTTAGACGAGAAACTTATTATTATCCCATCAGCTAGACCCGGCAGACCCGTAGGGACACAGGCCGGGCTGGGCCTCTGCTTCTCTTTCCCCTATGTTTTACCCGAACTGACAACTAACATTACACCAGAGACAAATCGCAAGAACCCCCCACGCGCGTTTGTCGACGCTGTTGACGCAGGGATAACCTCGTACAAAGATCTTAGTAAAAGAAGGTTTGAGGAAGCAAGGCGCGCCGCGATTGATGCCGTGCAAGACGACTCAAGGTATGCCAACTTAACCCCAAAGCTCCAAGAAAAGCTAATCGATCAGACCTTTACTTTTGGCACAGATGGACACCTAACCCAACGGATTTGGTGTAAGGACTCGGCAGAGTTAGCCGTGGTCGCAGCCAACGCTCTCGCTGCGATGGCACAGGGGGTTACACTAATGCTTCCCGCTAGCGCGAAACGACGTAAGGGCTCCAGAGGGGCCAGGAACGCGCGCAAGAACCGAAAGGCAGCTAAGGTCATGCGACTCGACTCCAAGGGTCTACGGACGTACAGCAGACGCGTCACGCGCATACCCGGTGAACAGGGACGAAGCCAACAGCGTAAGCCGATGGTAGTACACCAAGTGAAGGGACACCCCTACCGGGTGTGGGTAGTATCCCCCGAAGCGCACGAAAAAGTGTTAGCTGTCCGAGAACGCAGGGGTAAGACCCCAGGCTATTTATACTGCGTCATCCGCAGGGATGGTAAACGTGGCCGTGGGTATACACGTGGCGAGTGTATTACTGAAGACCGTTACAGCCTTCGCCAAGGCATTGATGATTTAGGACTGACATAATGAAACGTGGACTATTAGAATTGAAATCGAACCTGGATAAAAAGAACGCAGCCGACTCGTGGTACTTCTCAATCCTTGTGAAGAACGCGAGCGGTGAATACGAAACACTTCTTTTCACTCAAGAGGACTTGACTCGTTCAAGGGAACGTACTAGGCTCAACCCCGAAGACGAAACAAAACCAACTTGGCTTGATAAACTCTTAAAATACTTAGGCAAACAAACACCAACCCAACTACCCGATAACCACAGCGAGAAGTAACATGCCCCAACTCCTTGACCCAGGCCCATCCGAGGCAGGGTGGCACCGCCTACAGACGGCATTACAGTGCCCCCGTAAGTACGCCTTGAACGAAAAGACAGAGCGCACGTGGAGCCCACCCTTAATCAAAGGGAGCTTAGTACACGTGGGGCTGGCTCACTATTATAAACGCACGTGGGCACGGATGCAGGGCCGAAAACCGGGTAAAGGTGACCTAAAAGAACCCTTAGACCAATGGTACGAGCCTTTAGAGGCGGTCTCTCGTTTAGCGATGCAACAAGCCGGGGAGAGTGGTAACTACCTGTGGATGGAGTTTGCTGAACTTGCTCGACGCGTAGTACATGAGTACATCCAGCATTGGCAACTTGAGCGATGGGAGCCGCTTTATATCGAGGAGCAGTTCCGTAGCCACGTAACCGACGAGAAAGGTAACCGCTTCCTTTACACCCAGCGGGCAGACCTCGTAGCAAGAGACCCCCGAGGTAAGATTTGGATTGTCGACCACAAGACAACTTTTCGGATCGCGCCTAAAACGATTAGACGGTACACATTGTCAGGTCAGTTCTTAGGTTATCGCCTGTTAGGTCAACGCGCTTTCGGTGATAAGTTTGGGGGTGTTGTATTGAATATGATTCAACTACCTCAAGACACTAAAGGGCGTGCCGAGTTTAAACGCCCCGCACTTGAGCCCGCACCGTGGGCTGTCCGAACATTCAAGCAAACACTGATACGCGCAGAAGGAATTATCAACCAACACAAACACCTAGAAGAACCCTTGGACTGGCCCGCTGTTCACCATGAGACCGCTTGCTGGACCGCTTACGGCCCGTGTCCTTTCCACGAAACCTGTCAATTTGGATTCTAACCCTAACCCGGACTTAAAAAATGAGTACATTATTTGCAATTACCTACGGCCCTTCGGGGTGTGGGAAAACCCTCGGTGCTATTCGAGCTTTTCCTGATGGTTTATTTATCGCCCCGGTAGGGGCAACTAAGTGCGCCAACTTTCTAGGCGTAAACCCTAAGACAGTCACCCCCTCAAACGTGAACGAGATTGTCAACATCTTACGTAGTAAGAATACTAAGAAGTACCCGGCTGTTGTGGTTGATGACTTTAGTATCCTCGCTGACGCAGAGTTACAGCAGTGTAAACAGCGTCACAAGGGTTGGGGTGCTTTCGATGAATTTAACAACCGTGTGTACAGTTTACGTGATGCAGCACGTGAGGCTGGTGTGCCGGTTATCTTTACAATGCACCAGCAGGCCCCCAAGGAAGTAACCAACGAGCATGGTACACGGCACATCCCAGGTGCCCCACTTATACCCGGCTGGCAGTTACCGGAGAAGCTCCCGGCTATGGCTGACTTTGTGGCCCGTGTAGTCTATAGCGGGGAGTCGCTTGGTAGTTGGCCGTATGTCTACCAGACGGGGCCCGACCCCTCTTACGTGACCAAGGATCGTCTTGGCATCTCACCCCCAACCTTCCCCCTTAACTTACGTGTACTGCTCCTAGAAGCGGGCTACGACATCCCTCGACCCAAAGAGTTGCAGTGGATGGATAAAGTGGTGGGGGGTCTCTCACCTAAACTTCAACCGATACTCCAGAACAAGGACAAGGAGGAACTTCAAAAACTACTAACCCAAATCTTTAACCAACTAACAGGTAAGTATTCGCAGCCCCACATTCGGTGGGCGTTGATGGATGCTATTGATACCGCGAATCTTCAACTACATAGACTGTCGTTAGTCGACACTTTTATTACTAACATCTCTAATAACTTAGGAGAACAAAATGACTTGGCAATTTAAAGCTAACTTTTCAAACGTAACACCCGCCGGAACAAAAAGAACGATCCCCCAGGACGGTTTCTATAAAGTTCGCATCCGAGAGACCGAAGAAACAACTACGAAGGCAGGGAACGCTCGGGCCCTCCTCCGACTTGTTGTAGCGGAGGGGGAGCACACGGGCTCTGGTGACACCTACGGGGTGAACTTCCCCATTGATAGTGACGACTGGGTACTTTCTTACTGGATGGTGCTGTTAATCTCATGCGGTGTGAGCCGAGAGAAACTTGAGAAAGGTGAGGTTACAATCAAGGCCGACTCTTTGAAGGGTAAGGCCGGATACATTCACTATGCTTGTGCCGCCGAGGGGGGGTATGCCACCATTAAGTGGCTTGAAAAACACGAGTACGACTTTCAGATGAAACTTCAGGGTAAAGCCCAGGTTGAAGAACCCGCCCCTGCGGAAGAACCTGCACCCAAAGTAGCGAAGGCTCCTGCGGATAACGGTGACCCCCTATCCTTCCTTGAAATTTAAACCTGTTGGGGGCTTCGGCCCCCATTTTTTGGGGCTAACATGTCACTTTCTTTAGAGAAACTGCTGGAGCAGGAGCAAGCGAAGGCTGACTCCCTAGACGATCAGGTCGAGGACTTAACCGCGACAGTTGAAGTTCTGACGTCAAAACTTACTTCAAATTTGTTTTCTCGGGATGAATTACTGGTAAAACTTAGCTCGGACCTTCTGCGCGATGCGTGCCCTACACTTGACCCGTCGCACGCAAGTTGGGACAGGTACTTTAAACTTGTCAACCTCCTTGAGATACAATGAAGCCTGACTGCAATCGATGCCCGCTACAAGCGTACTGGCTGGAGAAAGGTGAGTTTGCACCCGTGGAGTCCACCATACGTTTCCCTAAGACTATCTTGGTGTTAGGTGACAGCCCCAGTAAACGTAGCGTGACTTACAATTTACCCTTTAGCGGCCCCGAAGGTAACGCTCTGGTGGAAGCACTGGGGGATAAAGTCTGGGAGAGGGGTAGCTTTACGAACATTGTCGCGTGCAGATACCCAAACGATAACCCGAAAGAGTTCCTGGCTAAGCTGAAAAAAGAGAACCGTAAGCGGGTACGTAATGGTTTAGAGCCCATGCCGACTCCCGCAGCGTGCTGTAAGCCGCGCCTCAACGCAGACATTGACCGTCACCCGTATGTCCTGACACTTGGTTCCAGTGCGGCCAAGACCGTTCTCCCAGGGAACCCAGGGCTGGCAGGTGTACGCGGGGGCCCAACATACGTAGGTGACGTTAAAGTTTTACCCACGTTACATCCACGCGAAGTTCTTCGTAACCCCCAGTGGAAGGGCACCTTTGTTTCAGACGTGGGTAAAGCCTTCCGCTTCTTTAGGGGCGCACTTCGTTGGGAGGACCCCGAAGTCAACTACCACCCATCCGCCCAGGACCTGCGTGCCTTTTTCGACGCAACAAAGAGTCTGCCTAAGAAAGAACGCATCTTAACTTACGATGTCGAGACGGACGCGCTTGAGCCTCTCACGGCGGGGTTGAGGTGTATCGGGCTTGGTACGGCCAAGAAGGTACTGATTATCCCCCTCTTGTCGGTTAGCGGTGACGCAGAGTTCTACGGGGAGGAGGAGAAGACGCGTATCCTCGACCTGTTGCGGGGGGTCTTCGAGAACACAGACATCCTCAAGGTGGGTCATAACGCCGGTTACTACGACAGGATTGTTATCGAACAGCATCTTGGTGTCACTCCTTCTCCACTACTTGATACAATCTTACTCCATAAGTTAGCCCGGTCAGAATTTCCTCACGGCTTAGGGTACATTGGTTCGGTAGAAACGGACGTACCAGCTTGGAAATCAGAGCATACCGCGACAACCGCACAGGACGACCGGGAGTTACATTCGTATTGCGCAACAGACGTTGCCGTAACTCACCGGATTGTTGCGCCGCTTCTTCACCAAGCTAAGAGCCGGAACCAGATACATCTATACGATATGGATAGGAAGTTGCAGTCACTGTGTACTGGGATGCACAGGCTTGGCATACGTATCGATGATAGTAAGAGAGCTAAGTATGAGCGGGAGTTGACTCGTGACGCTCAAGAGTGGAAGCAACAGTTCCAGCAGATTGCTGGGGAACTTAATCCCAATTCCCATGATCAGGTGCGCAGCCTCCTGTTTGACCGCTGGGAGTTACCTCCCCACGATTTTACTTCGAGTGGTGAACCTAGTACTGACGCGTCTACTCTAAGGTTCCTTTTGGGTAACCCCTCTTTGGATGCACAACAGCGGGATGCTGTCGATGCGTTACGCCGCTACCGTAAGTCGAGTAAGCTCTTGAACACCTACATCAAGAAGCTCGCCCCAGGAACGGGCATTGTAGATAGTGACAGTTTTATTTATCCTGATTACAACGCTCACGGAACCATCAGCGGAAGATTTTCAAGCTCTAACCCTAACTTTCAAAACATACCGTACTCATTACGTGATATGTTTGTTCCGGCTAAAGGTATGGTATTTGTTGGGGCAGACTTTGACCAGCTAGAGCTTAGGTTTGCCGCAGCGTTATCAGGTGCCCGCCACTACCTCGACGCGTTTGAGAAACGAGAGATTGACCCGCACAACCTGACCGGCGACTTAATGTTTGGGCAACGCTTCTGGGAGACACCGGGGGCCCCGGAGAAGCGTATCGATAAGGGTAGGGGGCAGTTTAAGCGTTTGAGAGACTTAGCCAAGACTATTTGTTTCTCATCACTTTACGGGGCCTCTCCCCCAAAGGTTCACGAGATTCTAATGAAGGCTGAAGACAGCGACGGCAACCTACTTTACGCGGGACACACTTTACGTGATGTGCGTGCTCTACACCGTAGGTGGTTGCGTGCCGCCCCGGAATTTAAGCTGTGGTGGGATCGTGAACTCGACAACTTTCGTCGTGACGGGTACGTCGAAGAACCAATCTTAGGGCGACGGCGGTACTTCTATGAGGAAGACTTTAACGCCATAGTAAACTTCCCGGTTCAAGCGGGGGGGTTCGCCATCGTAGCGCAAGGAATGCTCGATATGGTGCGCCACATTCCGTTTGACTTTAGGAAAAGAGAGGGGCTAGTGAACCAGCTTCACGATGCCGTTCTCGTTCAAGTGAAAGAAGCAAAAGCAGAACATGTCTGCGAAGTAATTACTAAAAGCCTAACCCGTAAAGTACCCGGACTCCCGGTCACGTTTACGGCTGAAGCGGAGGTTGGTTACTCGTGGGCGGAAGTATAGGAGAAACATCGTGACTGTATACATAACCGACATCCAAACAAACATTAAATTCCCTGGGAGCATCTGCCTGTCAGGTCTGTCTAAGAATCTATTTATTTCCGGGCCTAACGGGTCAGGTAAGACCGCGCTAATCAACGCGGTTGAGTTAGCTTTGACTGGTGAGGCGAGAGACATTGGTGGGAGAGACAAGGCTAAAGCCTCGACAATCTTAACCGGATTACTCCACCCCCATGAGGATTCGTTGTTTGCTGTGGTTAAATTGAGTAATGGAAAAACGGCCAGTTGGGTAATGGAGCGCGGCAAACGTCCTGTGCATCAGCCTGTGGACGGGTCGGTACACTTTTTATTGCCCGAAATCCTCGGTGCTTTAAAAGGAAGTAAGGCAACTACGGCGAGATTCCTTACCCGCTACTTTGGGCGCGATTGGGACTACGGACCTATTGACCAATTACGTTTTGGTGAGGTTCTATGTACGACAGCCGACCCCACTTCTCCCCTCCCGCCCCACTTACAGTTACTGCGTGCCGAGGAGTACGCGCGAAAGGCGCAACTTTCTCACGCAGCCGAGGCGCGCTCTCTTAAAGTTGCTTTGGAGAGACTGGGTGTTACCTCCGAGAAGGGAGCCGAACACGCCGACAAAGCCTCGATTGTTCAGGCCATTATCTCTTTACTAAATTTTCAGGTGAAGAACAACTTGAATAAGTGTGGGGTATGTGCTTCGGAGGTGGACGTGAGAGCATTAGGCGGTCGGCTTGCTCAAGCTCAAGCTCAATTAGATAAGTTAGGTGGGCCCCCATCGACTGACCGTGTCGCTGCGCTGCGGGCTGCTTACGAAGATGCCCTCCAACAAAGTAAGGACTGCAAAGCGATCGCCGTGGGGTGTATGGATAAGATGTACCAACTAATTGAGGAGAACCAGAAGCGGATTTGTTTGGAGATAACTGAAGCGTTGCCGGTGGAGTACGATTACTTCGCTGGGTTGAAAATAACTGCCTCGAACATCTTGTTGGGGTTCTACGATCCTAAGGATGAGTTTCTGCGCCCGCATGTGAGTGGGGCTGAACTGGTAACCCTGTGTGTCGCGATTGGTGCGGCTATCGCTCGGACGCTGCCCGCGCAGGACCTAGTTGTGATGACCACACCCGACAAGGGTATTGACCTCACTTACCTACGCAGACTCTTAAGTATGATGCGGGATGTCCCTGGGGTGACAATCATCCAGAATGCTTTCCAACCGAGGGGTCGGCCCCCTGCAAGTTGGACGCGTATCCTCCTTGACGGAGAGGGTGAGATTATGGTTCATGGTGAGGAGAGCGAGTCTTTTTCGGCTCGACCTACAGGTTAAGGGGGGGTCGATGGAGCGGGGGTTGTCGTCATGCTGTTGACTGCTTCCGACGTCGACATCATGTCGATGCCCTTGACTCCAAACAGTCCAGCAAGTATCACCAAAATAATCACAAGGGTCTGGGGTGTTAATAAACTCTGGACCCATTTTTGTTTTTGAAGATTAGCCTCTGCTTCCTGCTTCTCGCGTTCTGCTCGATACTTACGGGCTTCTTCTGCCCTGTTATCGTCGGCTTCCATACGGGCTTTCATTATGTCTTTTAACTCAATTTGAGAAGTACAAAGCGTGGTAAAGCGTTCTTGCTGCCTTTCGTCTTGATGCTCTAATGTTAGTTGTAGGTTAGACGTATCTACTTGGAGCTTGTTGACATCTTTTTCCAAAGCAATCACCCGCGCAGTATTTTGTCGTACTCTATCCTCGTTTGACATTACGTACCCTCTTGTAACCAATCTCGAATACTTTCAATCGAGATACGTAAGCGTATCATGTGTAAGGCTTTCACACCCTTAAAACGAGATCCCCAAGTTTGATCGACTTTGTTTTTCCAATTAGGACCGGGATTTAGAGTCTCTCTAAGTGGCCCAATTTCTCTCCATCCGGCCCCTTTTATCGAGCCAAGTGCTTCCAAAGTTAGTATTTTATCCGTCTCTTTATCGTGATCAACAACAATCAACGAGTGGCCGCTTGACTCCGTAAACATTTGCACGAGCCACGGCCCCTCACCGGGGGAAGTTGTTCCCCAGCCCCACTCCTTAATCACTTTAGGTCCGTACCCCGGGACAGTCTGGACTGCGTCAGTATTGTCCTTAGATACCATCCAGTCAGACCACTGGGTCCCGGTAAACTTTACGTTCGGGAAAGAGTTGCTAAGTAGCCACGAGGTAAACAGCACACAGTTAGTTGTCTCATACCCGATGCGTTTAAGGCTTACTCCGGGAGGATTACTGGGACATTGTGCCCCCGAAAGAAGGTACTGTTGCGGAAGCATTTCAGAAAAGTTCCGCACAACATCTGCCCAGGATAACGGGTCATGTGTGGCTGGAGCTTCTCTTAAGGCTCCCCAAGTGTTAACCCCCACGATGCCGTCAGCAGTTAGCCCCTGCGACCCCTGGAATAACTTCACCTGCTTAGCCGTACCCGAACCAAACACGCCATCAACACCCGTAACAAACCCGTGTGTGCACAACAAGGACTGACACTCGCGGACATCCTTTCCCGTATCTCCCTGCCGTATTGTGCGTGACATTTGTTCCCCGAGTGCTTGAGATTGCTTTCGTCCGTACCAGTTATCCAATCATTTCTTCCTTGCCCGATTTGTGCTTTGTTTCTCAAAACCGCCAATCTCATTAGCCTCAATCTTGCCGTCACTGTTAACATCCCGGTGAGAGGCATCTAGCTTATCACCATTCCCATAAGTCCCTTTTTTACGGTTGTATTTATTCATGGCAACGCGCTTCTTTTGGTGCTTTTTAAGGTACTTTGCTTCTTCCTTGTAGTCCCGGCCGGGATGCTTAACAGGTTTCCCATACTGATTTAGACGGCGTTTAACCGCGTCGGTGCGCGCTTTAGATTTTTGCTGCTTATAACTCATTTACTCGTCGCCATCTGTCTATACCTTCAGGCTACTGACGACACCCAGCAGGACAGATCCGAGGCTATCCCCGATGAGGACCATTTGATCCCGGAATTTGTTCTTGTCGTCGGCTTCTGCATTTTGGAGTTTTGCCAGCATGTCGCTTTGTATTCTTAGTGGAGGCGCGGGGTCAGGGAATGGTGGTGCCCCTTCTCCTTTTGCGGCCTCGACCATCCAGTCTTTCATCGCAACCACTGCCGCCGGACCGTTGGCCCTCACTGTGCTCTCAATCCACCCCAGGAGTTGCTGACCGACTTCGTTGTTGGTCTTCCCCTTTAGGTCAGAGAGTGCGTCTCCTAGAGCTTTTGCCCCCTCTTTTCCGAGCATGGGGGCCACGTCGTCAATTACTTTTTCGATGTCACTGGACATTGTTCATCTCCTCACACAGGGATGTGGACTCCGGGATTGGGGGTGCCTCATCGGGTCGTGTTTCAGTAGTTCCCGCATTAAACAGCATCATTTGGTAGTGCCACTCCCAGCGGGCGCGGACAACCACAAGTGTCTCTGCCGCATCTGCGCACTCTTTATCGGGTTCTCCTTTCAGGTTGACCCATTTGCTTTCGTCACACCGGCAGGCTTTCCTCATGAGGTTTGTCACGGCGGTTTGTTTGGCTACAACTATATTGTTGACGAACGCCGCCTCTGTTTCCCATGCTGCCCGGTCTCGGATCACATGCTTAGACACGCAGCCTGACAGCACTAGGGCCACCGTGCATGTACTTATTTTTTTACTTATTGTCATTTTGTTCTCCTATACCAGACCTTCTGTACTAAAGCCCTGGAGGGTGTTCCCCTGTAAGCCACCGCCCTGCCCTGGTGGGCCGCCGCCCCCTCCTGCCGCTGACGCTATTACCGCATCCGCATCTGTGCTAGTCGCCGGGCTGTCCGCGATCTCCAGGTTGGCTGTGTAGGTGCCAACAATGTCAGGAGTGAACGTGAAGGCGGAATCGCCAACCCCCGCTATGGTCCCACTCTGGGCTTTATAGATACTGAATACCTCAATAGCGCCGAGTGTTCTTTCCCAAATTGCAAATTCATCAAGTATGCCATTCCAATAGTTCCCAAACGACTGATTAGCACCCAAATACATCGGAATTACTGCCGCAGGAAATGGGCTTGGAAACCCGTTGCTTGTCGCCGCCAGCACCCCATCTCTATAAATGCTTACAATTGTTCCGCTTCTAGTAATTGCTAAATGCGTCCAAACCCCTGGGGTCAACGCCACAGCCGGCCCAAAGGTCCAGCTCATCCCGCCGACAACAATTCGATATGAGTGGCTACCCGAGGAGTCATTTTCTAAACAGAAACCTTTCCACGGCCATGCCCCCGATTGGTTCCCAAATATATTGACGAAACCACTCTGAGATGCTCCTTCTTGTACCCAAAAAGAAAAGGAAAAGTCTTCTGTTGTATATGCAAAATTGCTACCAACATCTATGTAGTCGTTGATACCATCAAAACTGTAGGCGTTAGAGCCCACCTTACCCGCAACTTGTGTGGCCCCACTTACCGTACCGTTGTTCCCATCTCCGCTCGTGTCGTTGGCGTTACCCTCAAAATGCCAGAGGGCCACGTTGTCTGTCATGTTTAGGGGAGTAGTGGCCTTATTGTCTGGGAAGGGGATGGGCGCATTGTCCACCGTGCTACCACTCGGTACGAGTAGGGGCCCAACACCCTGGACTGCATAGATTCCCGAAACCTCACTAGCCGAAATAGCCCTAGACCAAATTGCTAGCTCGTCTATAGTCTGCTCCCCGCCCCCATGGTTCCCGATAAAGGAAGCAAAAAAGTCGTTTGCCAACCCGGTGAGTGCCGCTGAATGCGCCCTAGTAGAAGCCAAGCTTCCGTTTAGATAGGCTTTAATGTCAGCCCCATCCCACGTCATTACGATGTGATTCCAGTCTTCGGCCACTACAGTCATCTCAACAGCGGGCGTGGTAGAATACAGATCCACAAAACAGCGAATCGTTGTAGCGTTTGTCCAGTATATACCAAAGCCTTCATTCCAAGTGAAAGCGTTGGACGCACCCATGATAGAGTCGTCTGTCGATGGAGTCCATGCTGCGTCACCTTTGAGCCAAAAGCTAATTGAAAAGTTCGCAGAGATAAAAGTGGACGCGGCCCCGAAATTGATATTGTCGGCCGCCCCAAAGTGATACGCATGTGCACCCACCTTACCCGCGACAAGATTTCCGCCTGTACCCGTACCATTTCGACCATTACCCGACGTATCTCCAAAAGCCGTCTCTCGAATCACAATTTGATCAACCTTGCCGTGGTCGTCTCCGTGGGTAACTGATCCATCTTTGTAGTATCGCCAAGTGAAAGTCCTTGCACCAGCCGCAACTAGAAAGTTTACGTCAGTCCACCCTACCGTGCCGGAAATTTTCGCTTGCTGCACACCATCGATTTTGAACTCTAACCAGTCATAGTTCGTTTCGGTTGAACATTTCCAATAGAAAGAGAGCCTACTGTCAACGGCTAGAGTCGTTGTGTACTCCATAATCGAGTCTTGATTATTGTCTATGTCTTGGGATACGGCGGCTTTACCGGTCCCGGCCACATCGTCTCCCGTTTCAACTTCCCAATTAGCATCCCCAGAGGTCACAAAACCGGCCGGCAAAGACCCGACGGAGGTACTTTCAAAATCTTGCGTATAGCTTACGGCCCCTTCCTCGAAATGCCACAAGCCTTCGTTGGCGGTCATGTTAATCGGAGTCGGTGCGCGATCATCGGGGAAGGGCGTGGGCACGTCGTGCTGCCAACTCCAATGGTAGTAATCAACATTTGTACTGCCCGATCCATCAAAGGTTGCGGGAACTGCTGGAGCGCCCGCAATGTCCGGTACCACCGCGACTGGAAACAGAGAAGATAAGGGATTGCCCGCAACCCCCGCGTTGTAGATAGCCGTTACCTCTGGAGCAGTGACGGCCCTGTCCCAGAATGCCACCTCTTTCAGGCTTCCATCAAAAAAGCGTTGAACCGGGTCGCCTGGGCCTGGGTCCTCTACCCCGCCAAACTGGAGGTTGGTAGCATAGGCCGATACATTCATATTGGTCCAGATATATAGGGTGTGCACAGCTACCCCATTTAGGTACAGGACCATATAGTACCCCGCCCCAAAGGGGTCGTCGTATCGAACTGCGGCGACGTGAAACCATGTGGACAACCCAGGGATTGTCGTTTCTACCGGCCCCCCGATTGTGCCGTCCGCTAGATGGAACTGGATGATGTCAGCATTTGGAATGACATACGCGGCATCACTGTGCCATAGGGTCAAGCTCCATCCCGTATCGGGAGATGTCCATTTCCAGTGGATTATTGGTTTTGCACCATAGGAGACGTCACTCTGGTGGGGATCCGACGGTGGGGTGGAGGCTACCTTTATCCATGCGGCAACTGTAAAGTCGCCGGTGCCGAAATTTAAGACATTCCCAAGTGCGGTGAAGGCAGTGGACCCGTTATAAACGGCCGCGCCCCCGGAATAAGTCACCGCCGTGTCGGTTCCGTCATTCAGACCCAAGTAATCGTCAGAATTGATGTCCAGCGGGTAGTAGCCGACCAGATTTTTGTTAATAGCCATGGGCGCTTACCTCACGTATTTAAACAGCACCGTTGTTCCGGGAGCCCAGGCTTCTGGGCGTTTGGAAACACTCGGCAGGGTAGTCCGCGCACACTTCGTCTTTTGTTTTCTCCTCCCATCCCGAGGGAGTATCGAACGTATCTAAATAAATACCCACAGCGAAGCGTTGAGCGTCACCGTGGTCACACAAAAAAGTGTCGCAAGGATCCGGCAGCACCGCTTCAACCAATTTACCATCACCATCTAACTGCCCAGGGCTGTACGCCCTGGTAGATGTGTCGTAGTATATCGGAGTGTAGTAATGCTTCATTTACATGCTCCCACCTTGGCGCATAAAGTAAACTGTGCCTGTTGCATTCCCAGCGTCTACCCAAACAACTGCGCTCGCATGGCGACCGCTAATTTGTTGAATACGAGAGATATACCGTCGAGGGAATAGAGCCGCAGGTGTACCGTTCACATTAGCCAAGTCGATTTCAATCATGTAATCCTGTACAGAGCTAATACCCGTAGCAGTGTCGAGCTTGTCTACTTGCACGTAGCCCCAGTCTGCATTTGTGCCAGTAACAGGAGTCTGCTTTCCAGAGAAGCGGACCTTAATGTACAGCTTTGTTGCTGCGCCAGGGGCTGGATTAGTGGCCACATCTACAAAGATGTCCAACTGCTTACACCCTTGGATGTTCACCGAGGTAGTGTGGCAGTCCGTGTCGGTTTCGGCAGTCGGGGCGTCCGCAGCTACTTTAAGGGTAGCTGGAACTAGGGCCGTCCCAAGAGCTTCGGTTTCAATCACATCGCTGTAACGCAACCTCGGAAAATCAGAATTAGCCATTCAAACCCCCCTATAGCATCGTCAGGCAGTCTACTAGATAGGCTCCATCCGTTGCGTCAACGTTAATTGTCCGGGCAATCGGCTTACTTACCGTTGCAGCACTCGCTTGTATTGTGCCTTTGTTACCACCTTCACCAATGTACCAAAGGTCACCAATCGTACCGCCAGATGTATCCACGCCCTCAACGATTTTCCAAGGTAATGCCACACCGTAACGACCCGCAGGCAAATCGTGCTTTAAGATAAGCGTACGGCCCTGCACTCCCGCTGCGGTTGCTGCGTCAGCAAGTCGTACTGATCCGACCCCACCAACAACACCGATGATTTGTACAAGCTGATTTGTTGAAAAGTCATCAACAGTAGCATTGTACACTCTGACGCCTTCAGCGTAATTAAACGACCCAGCGGGTTGGATAGACTTATTTTTAATAACGGCCACGTTATGCTCCTTTTAGGAATTGTGTCAAACAGCCATCCTCACCGACTGCACTGACGCGATTAGAGTTAGCTGATTCATAATCAAATACTTGTTGAGCGGCTTCTGCTGACGGGTCAGAAGAAAGCCACGATTTTATCGAGGATACAGTTCGCGTAATTGATTCAAAATCTAACGCAGATGCTGGGGTATCTTCGGTGTTATCTACCCCTGTTGATGATAGATATACAAAGCAACCCCGGTCGTCTTTTTTGAGATAGTAGGTCATTACATTACTCCCTTCTTCAAGAAGTCTTGAGTCTTCTTCAGACTTAAGATCGTAGGCTTCTTCAGCATACTAGGCTGCATTATAAGTTATAACTACCACGAGCTTAACTTTGGTTCAAGTTATTTTTCCGCTTCGTCGATTAAACTCCGCCAGTATGCTTCTGGGCCCCCCTTACTTTCAGCTTGAGATCCTAGTATTTTAAGCTCTTTTTTAAGCGCGCCCACGATGTCTTTATCGGTGTAGTCAAGTTGTTTTTGGGGGTCAAACGGGACTTGCTTACCGATACCTGTCCACTGCCGAACAAACCACCCCATACCTGCTGTGGCCCCTTTAGACCACTTGGGGTTAGCCCCGTGTAACTGGGCGTAAGTATTAGGTAGGTCGGTCCCAATAACTGGAAGAGAGCGTAAAAGAGTTCCAGAGTAAGTAGGCACGTAGTACCCGCTTTTGTCTGGTGTGGGCGTAACTAAACTCCCCAGAAAGGGTACATTTGAATACATCTTATAAGCAGCCTGCTCGCTAACACGGAGCCGCATTCCTTTTGGTGACTGATAAACATCATCCGTGCTACCTGAAACTTGGGCGTAGGCCCCTTGTGCAGCAGCTTTGAACCCCGGATTTAAGAAATCAAGCACGGTTTTGTTTATCGTGCCGCCGTTATCGTAGGTAGGTCTTATCTGCCCGTTAGAGCCGTAGTACATCATTGAGCCTGTTATGCCACTGAACAGCTTTGAGTACAAGTCAGCCATGTCTAGCGCAGTCCACATGGGATATGTCGTTGTATAGTAGCTAACTCGGTGACCTTTTCGCTGGAAAAAGATTTGGTCGTCTATCGGCATCCGATCACTTGTAGGTGCGGGGCGTGAGCCGACCCACCACGGACGCATACGCCGGTACAATTCATGGCGCATTTGCTGTTCACTTAAGGCTTCGTCTTCTTCGGGGCCCCAAACATACGAGGGTATCGAGTAAGCCATTCTGCCTTGAGAGCGCAGCCGAGCTATTTTTGTCTGTCCCACCATAGCTTTGCGCGCTAGGTCCATGCTGGGCTTAGTCATCCCCTCAAGTATCGAGCGTTGGAACTGTCGTGCAGCTAACCTAAAGAACGGGTAGAAGGCGACAATTTGACCGATAGTGGCCATTTCCCACTCGGTTACCCCGTGTCTCCAGTCAAAGAGCGCGTCATTTACAGCCGTTTTTGCTGCTGATCGAGCCTCTCCACGCATGAGGCGGTATTCAGCATACAAAGCAAGGCGTTGTCGACCCTGGATAGTGGTTACCATGTCGCCCCAGTTTCGGGCAAAATTGTCCGCACCATCCATTGTTTTACTAATTCGCGCCCCAAGGCTGTTTCGGTGCGCGTTATTAAACGTGTCCATCATCTTATAGAGGTCATCAGTCATTAACGTATCAAAAACACCGTCAGCTAACGCTTCCTCCATTAGTTGACTAACCGTGCGCATCCCTTCTTTAGTCTCAACCAGATCGTCACCCATACGCATGAGTTGACTTACGGGGCTACTTAAGAACGCCTGGAGGGGTGTTGTAAGGACGTTTTTTCTGCCTGCTCTTGTGGCATCTTTTGTCCTCGTCAAAAGATAGTCTTGTACCCAGTTACCAAAATAAGGGACGTACGTGAAAGCGTTTTGAAACATCAGGGGTGCCGACCCCGACACATAAATCTTATCTTTTTGCGTCCCAAGTTGGACGCGCCTCAAGCTGATAAACCCTTCCTGAAGATGTAGTTGAGAGAAATCACCCGCAAACTGGTTCGAGAAGTACGCGGCCCGTGGTACAACAGTACCTAAGATTACGTTTTTTCGCCAAGCGCGTAGGTATGCCGAAAAGAGGCTTATCACTTGCCTAATTCTGTTATTTGGGAGAGTTATTGCGGCTAAGTCTTTACTAATCTTACCCGCTTCTTCTTCGATTTTTTTAATGAGACCTTGGGGTACAAACTGAACTTTAGCCGGGTCTGCTGCGCGGTTTACGCTAATGAGATTACTTGTCAGAGCGTCAAGCCTTTGAAGCTGCCGACCAATCGTTTGGTACCGGAAGCCATCCATCCCTATGCCGTACTGTTCTAAGGCTTTAAAGGCTTCAGCAGGACTAAACCCGTAGCGCGCCCCACCGTAGTCTTCAGCGACTTTCGCTACGGTTACGCCTAACCGATTGTCACGAGTAGGGGCGGCTTTAACCTGTGTGAGAACTGTGTTAGCGGCATGAGCACCTTCGGCTGAAATAGAGATACCGCCTGACCGTGCTAAATCATATAAAAAATCGTTAGCGACAGACCCGTGTAATACGCCTTTAGCGGCAAAAGAAAATGCTCGGTTGCTATCGGGGTCAAGTCCGGTTGTCTCTCCTGTTTTTTTCTGAATTTGTTCCATTACATACTTGAACTGCGCCGCCCCATCTGGCCCCCTAGCTTTTTCAGCCTTTTTAAGAGCATCCAGAGCCGCTGCTACTAGTGTTGGGGCTATTGTTGACACCTCGGCTGACGCTTCTGCTCCACGAGCAACGTAAGCATAGGCGATTGCTTTAATAGCAAGGGATTCTTCAGGTTTTTCTAGTCCTCGGATGTACTGCTTAAAGCCCTGCCAAGGGGTAAACTCACCTTGATTCATTATCGCAGGGGTGCCCACGCCCAACCCTTCTTTTGTTACGGCTTTTTGCCCTCGAAACTGGATTGTAAAGGCTTTCTGGCTAGTGAGGTAGTCAACAACGTTGTCTTTGTAATTTGCGCCTTTACGTACCCAGTTATCAGACAGGAGGGTCAATTCTTCCATCGCCCGACTTTGGCGCGTAGTGGCAATTTTTGCCGAATTAAGGACGTTCTCGTTAAAATCACCGAATCGATGTGCTCCTGGGTCAAATGCGCGCTGCACGCGTCTCGCTTGACGGTACGTTGCTCCCACTGCCGCACCTAGCACTTGATCGACACGCGGGAAAGAGCCTTTAAACCACGTCAAGGGATCACTGTTAGCTATTGCTAAAAGAGAGTTCCGTAAAATAACTGGTTGCTGCCACGTTCTGACCAAACCCTTGGCAATCGCGGTAGGTCCCTCAAGTTCGAGGCGTTGTTGGTTTAGTAGCACATCTTCGAGATTACGTAGGTCTTGTAACTGTCGACCCGATAAGGTGACGTGTGGGCCAAACCACCCGTGATGAGCCCATTCATGCGCTGGGAGGTCTTTTAATCCTTTAACGAGCCCACTTTGGTCAATGATACCCTGCATTACATCTTGAAGGTCATCTGACGATTCTGTCACGTACCTTTGAACTAAGTCGTCTAAGTACTTCTGCCGGTCAAACACTACTTTAGTGGAGTCGTCTGGGTCTAACCCCCGGACGTACTTGCGGTCAGGAGCCAGACCTTCGTCTAAGATACGCGCCCCCCTGTTTGAACGGTTTTTAAGGATGACAGTGCGTAAGGTCCCGACAGAATCCTTGAGGTTCTGCAACGAATTGCGCATGTATAGGGGAGCCGCTTCTGCGGCGTACTCTCTAGCCTCCTTACGGACTTTGTCTGCGAAGTTATCTCCGATACGTTTTAAAGACGGAGCTTCATCAACAGAAGCCTTGAACACCTTGTCTAGTTGTGCGTTAAACGCTTTCCGAGAAGCAACGACTGCTTGCCGCGCATCGGGTTTCATTAAGCGGTCTAATTCTTCCCGCCATTTCTGCTGGGTTTTTGTACCACGAGTCTTCGCCTGCTTTAAGTTGCGCTCAACACGCTTAACTTCTTTTGCATAGTTTGCTTCAGCCGTCCGTAATTCTTTATAGGTGTCGCGAAGAACTGCTCCTTCATCTACGATTTTGCCTGAAGGCAGCGTGCTTTTCAAATCAACGTACTTGCTGACCTGAATCGCTTGATCCTCTAACATGTTCCGAGAGTTCTCGAACTTTTTATACGCCCCAGTAAGAGCCGCATCGTTGAATCTGTCACGAATAAGTTCCTGTTCTTCAGCCATCTGCCGTTTAAGTGCGTCAATCGAGTCAGGCCCCTCTGTTAGTTTTCTACGCGCCGCCCGCTGATTCTTGGTGAGTTTATTTCTTAGAGAGTCTAGTGCGGCTAAATGCTGCTCTTTGTCGGCTAATCTCGTAAGGTTTTTATTGTACGAATCCCAAGCAGCTTTTACATCTTCAATCTCCCTCATTCGAGGTGAGGTAAACAACGAAGCATCTTCGGCTTTGTCTAGGCCAGATTTTCCCCCAAACACTCCTTTTCTACCTGCGGTATTCTCAAGAATTGCCTCAAGCTCACGTGTTTTAGCGTAAAGCTGTCCCAAACTTAGTACGGCTTCTTCAGATTTTGCCTTCCACAGTTGCCGGGCCCGATCATTTTCGACTTTCCCGTAACCAAACTCTACGAAGGGCACGTGCCCTTCAGGGACGGTCCGGCCATGCTGCTCGATGTATTTCTGTACCCGCGATGAAACATCACCCTCTAGCTTGTTAATTTCCTTCCGTACGTTAGCCAGCCCCGACCGCATAGCATCTAACGTATGACTGTAGTTTCGAGCTTGTTTTGTCGCTGTTGGTACCACACCGGCTAATTGCGACATTAGTTGCATGTCATATTGAGCAGCTAGTTCAGGGGCTCCTTGCTCTTTAAAGAATTTTGCGACCTCTTTTGAATCAGTAAAACCCCCCGCTGCAAGACGCGAGTCTGCATCATCAATTAGCGTGTCGTAACGTTTTAACCGCCAAATTGCCGCAGCTTCCGACAAGGTGTCGGCCCCGGTTGCGGCTTTAGCCGCTCCTTTAGCTCCCATTTTACCCAGTTTACCTGTACCACCTATGGGGAGAGTTGCAAGCGTAATCAAGTCTGGCTCAAAAAACATTAGCAATAACGCGGCAGTACTTCCGGCTAAGGCCACTGAACTTTCAGCCAAAGTTCCTTCCGCGCCAATCGCCTCGGCCAACTTAGTTCCGGCGTTCCCCAAGTCTTTTACAAAGTCATAGTGGCGAGTCTCTGTCAGGTGCTCGATACTTCCGTATTCAAGGTCAGGGTTATCGCTGAAGACATACGCGCCGAGGGGCGTAGTGGGGGCGATGGTCATTAACCAGTGCATCGTTCCGGGACTTATGTCCTCAACTTGTTCAGCATACGTTAGAGTTCCTTGGTTAAACTGCCGCATTGACGGGGGGTACCAAATGGATGCCCACGGCCCACGTTGCGCTAAAACAGCATCGTAAGACCCCTCCGAGATAAGCCCTAGATTCTTAAGGGCAGCGGCAGATTGTACGATGGGGCTGGTATAAGCTAGGGGGTCTTCTCCTTTTCGGATGTCTCGCACAAGTTTTTCGGGGTCGTCAATAAAGATCGTACCAGGGCGGGATTGCATTTGAATGCGTTTAATGTCTGATATAGCTTTCTTATCAGCTTGCGCGTTTAACTCGTCAAGGTCTTCGGGAGTAAGGTTACGGGAGGCTTCTGCATAGCCCGTATAGCCCTTCTCTTGGGCGAGAACTTGGTGGTAAGCAGCCTCAAAGTCTTTTTTGAACTGATAGAGATTAACGGCTTTCCGGTTTCCAGCTACCGGAGCCTGATGAACGTACACTTGTTTTGTGGTAAATTTTCGGTTGTGAAACGGGCTCCCGATAGCGGCTGTAAGCTCGTTCTGGGCTGTATCTACTCCCTGCTTTGCCGCAATAACTTCATCGGCTTCCATAGCCTGTAAGTCTTCTAGTGGAATAGCATAAGTCTGGCCCTGTAATGCCTGCAAATCTTGGGGGATAACCAACCCCGTCAAATTACCGGTTGTTTGTCCCGCTGAAGCTAAGTTTAGTTTGTCAAAAACCTCTGCCTGTAGCTCGGTTTCTTCTGACCAGCGAGGCGAACTGGCGACTTTTCCGTCTTCTAAAGTAAAATATAGCGCGTCGGGCCTCGTCTTACTTGAATGAAGTTCTTTAATTCTCGCCTGCTCGTCTTCTCTGCGGCGAGTCTCTTTCTTGACCCCTTCTCGAAATGCGTCCAAATGATACAACCACGTGTCAGATTTAGGTTTATAGCCAAACTGGGCTTGTGCCATACCACTAAAAAACGCGCCAGCTTCAGGAGTCCTTAAGTACTTAGACGTAGGACGCTCTTTAAGAGCCTCTTGAATTAAGTACTGCTCCATTTGTTCAGGTGTCTGGATGTTAAGGTCAGGGCCCGCAATCTGGACTAAACCCTTAAGTGACTGCTGCGCTTGTTGAACTGCTGGACCTGACTGTGCTTTAACTTCTAGGGGCTCAAAAGACTTTTTTATGGCTTTTTTCTCGGCAACACTGCTACCAAGAATCTCGTCTAACTCTGCCTCAAATTGAGGGTCTTTAGGTGGGATTTTAGGTGCTGGCTCAAACGTCGCCTCTGGAATGTCAGGTGTTTCAGCCATCTACCGTCCTACCCCTGCATCGATTGCTTGTTGTTGCATTCGTCTACGAAGAATTTCCGCTGTTCGAGCCGCGCTAGTAGCCGCCTCATCCCCCGGAACATTTAAGGCTTGGATTTCTTCTGGAGATGCGCCCCCTGCTTCGAGAGCTTGGTTTTGAGCCTCTGCCATCTGGCTGCGTAGCAAGTTAGTTTGTATTCGACGTTCGATGTCGGCTTGGATGTCAAAACCGCCCTCCTCCTTAGGGGCGATTCCGCCCGGAGGAGCCGACATAATCGGGTCAGCCGCAAGGGGGGCCCCTGCTGCCGAGGGGGCTGCCCCCGCAGTTAGGGCTTGGGCCGCTGCTTGAGCCGCTGCTGAAAACGCATCGTCTTCAGTTAACGGGTCATCGGGAAGGTCCATTTCTTGCGCATGAGTCTCCCCTGTTAAGGCTAAGTCTTCTTGTTCGCTAAACGCTTTGTCGGCGGCTTCTTCAGCCGAAATTCCGGCTTCTGGGCTAAGCCCTTCTTTTTCAAACGTTTCATACGCAGCCAAGTACTCATCTATTTCAGGGTCAGCTACAGTTAAAGATTTAACTACCTCGCCATCTTGTAGCACTTCTAGCTTAAGGTCTTCGGCAGTGCTGCCACTAATCCTAAACTCTGCCGGAAGTTTATTGTGCAGACCCTGTACAGAGTCATAATCCACAACGTCTTCAGTTTCAGGTGCTTGGTCTGTTACGGCTGGGGGTTGTGCTGCCGAAGCTGAAGCATTCTGGCTCTCTGAAGTTGGCGGTTCTTGTGCCGTCGCAGCTTCTTCGGCTCCTGGTTCGGTGCGACGGGTTGGATCACCCGAGCGGAGTGCGTCCCTTCTTGCTGCACGACCCCCCCTGCGGCCCCGTCTTCGATCTTTAAGCAGCCGCCTAATAGCTGTGTTCTTGTCCTCTCGACTAAGGTCGGCGTAATCTCTGTTAAACAAATTTGAGGCGTAAGTCGAAAAATCCCTAGTGCCCCATAACTCTTGACGAGCTTTCTCAATCGGTCCTGTCGTGTCCTGCTCTTGTTCTACCAGTGCAGCCAATCTTTCCTGTTCTTTTTGAAACGGAGATTTTGAACCATCAGGCGGGTCTAGGCGTTCGTAAGCCTTCTTTAAGGCTGCCTCGGCATCTTTAAACTTACCCAAATTACCCACGGCGTTACTAATTTCAGTAACTGTTCGGGCAAACTGGGGCCGCTGACCGCCTAATTCTTTCGTAAACGTTGCGATCATCGGTTTAACTTTTTGAGTGTACTTTTCGTTTGCTTGGTCAATGTCACTCTGTGCTTTAGCACTTAAGGTCAGAAACTGTTTGGCTGCAACACCTCTAGCTTTTCTTGCTCTAGCACTAAGGACCTGGGTCTCACCTTCCGGGGAACCGCCTAGACTTGCCTCAACACTTCGCATCAACGACTGACGTTGACCTGGAGACGACAGACGAGACAACTCGTTGTTCATTGTCTCCCAAAAAGTTATGTTTGACTCTAATTCGTCTAGGGTGTCGAGGGTTCCGTCTTTACCTGTAGCGGCTCCCAGTGCCTTATTGATAGATTGTTCGACTTTAGGTTTCGCAGACTCGGCTACTCCTGTCATTTCTACGAGTTTATTGTGTTCAGCCTTAAGTATCTCATCCTGCAATTTAGCTTTTGCTGAAATACGTGCAGCACCCTGCCGACCAGCACTTGAACCTTCCGCAGTAATTCCGGCTTTTAACAACAAGTACAAATTGTTGTACATATCAGCCTGTTTTTTAGCCAAATCCCCGGCTTTAAGAGCTTTATCCGCGTCAATTTTTGCCGCATCTGCCGCTAAGTCAGTCATTTGTGTATACAGGCTTTGAATATAAGTTTTGTCGGGGCCAGCCAGATTCCACTTACGATTCAAAGCCGCGAGGTCTTCACCTCTCCACCCACCGATAAATTTACCTGTTCGAGCCGACACCTGTCGGCCCACTTCTTTGTCCCGTGCCTTCTTAAATTTGCGGGCGGCTTCGTACAAACCGGTAAGCTGTCTTGAAGTAAGTTCGTCTGCCATGACGTTATTTCCCCTTATTTTGTTGGGTTAGCGGCACCTGCTGCGGCGGCTGCCGCATCTACAGCTTTGCCTCCCCAGTACTGTGCGTTTTGTCGTGAGCGTTCTTGTTGAGCCTCTAATCGAGCGCGTGTTTGATCGTACCGTTGTCGAGCAAGCTGTTGACTTAGTTGTTGGGCTCCTGCGCTTGCTGCCGCTGCTGCTCCTGCGGAAGACCTCTGTGCTTGTCGAGCCGCTTCAGCGGTTTGTCCTGACCACCCGCTACTAAGCCCCGCTGTCGCAAGGTTTTCGGCGGCTGCGCGAGCTTGTTGTTGCGCCGCAACATTAGCCTCGTCAACCATCCCCTCTCGTTGAGACTTGCTTAACCCCATTTCTTGTGGAGATTTTGCCGCTTTTTTTAAGTCACTTAAAAGGGCTTGTTTTGCCCTTTTGGGGGCTCTAACACCGCCAGTTGCAGTCATTTTATAATCCGATAGTGCCATGACTACTCCTTATCTTTGGTTTCGTAGATAGTCTTCAATTAGTGTACGTTCGTCGCGTATCGCGTCCATTCTATTTTTTAACTTTTGAAGTTGTTTGTCACGTTCAGCTACGGCAGCGGCGTCCGAGCGGCTCCACCCAATGGTTTTCAACTGTTTTTCAAGTCGGGTTCTAAGGCTGGGGTTAAATGCTTGGTCCTGATGAATTTCTAAAGCGTTAACCCGATCATACTCGGCTTTAAGGGGTTTTAACTCTGCGTCAATCTCGTCTAAACTTCGTAGGCCGTAGGTTCGGTCTCGACCTAAAATTTCAGCGCGCATTTTGTCAGTTTCCAGGCCAGGTATTGATTGACCCTCAAGTGACTCAAGGTCCTGTGAAATGTTCGTCCCAAGGACCGAATCTATTACTGCCCTAGTGGGGTAAGTCACTTTTTCACCTAAAGCGTGCATCCCCTTATACCAGGGGTAATCCGGCGTTGGATCGACTTTTTTCTTTCGAGTAGACTCGCGCCACCTTCGATCAATAGGATTATCCCAACTTTCTGGGCGCATTTGCTGGATGTCAGCCATCGCCCGACCTAATTTTCCGTAAATCCCCCGTTCTTCAAGCGGAATGTTGTAGGCATCTGGTATATCCATTCCTCGCGGCCCATACACTTCGTCTTGAAGTTTTTGTACCAAGTCTCTCCGCGTTTCAGCTAGATATGCTTTCGGATTATCTGCCTGTTCTTGCGCCTGCGTCAGCCGCGCTGCTGCGGCTAAATCTTCTTCAGGGCTGCCAGATTCAATCGGCATCCCCCGTTCTCGCCTCAATCGAGCTAATTGTGGTAAATCTTGTCGGTTTGCGTCAGTCAGTTCTATCCCCTCAAAGTATTCTGGAGAAAAATCCTGGAGTGGGGCCGCCACTGGGCCTAAAGCGTTCGTAGCCGCTTCGAGTCGCCCTTTAGGAGTAATAGCGGCCTCTGCACCACCGTCAAGCACGGGGGCCATTGAAGCAACCCCTGTCAGTGGGTCGTGTTGCATCGGGGGCGTAGCGTCTTGAGGTGCTGGTGCTGGTGCTGGTGCTGGTGCTGGTGCTGGTTTAGGGGCCGCTCTTTTTTGAGTAGCCCTTAATTCTAACATTTGCTGTAAACGATTTGACATCACTGACTCCCGCGCAAGGCCACGTATTTAAAAGACCTCACAAATACACGGATTTGCCTATTTAGTGGTCGGTTAACTAAAGGTGTGCCGCCCCCGTAGTTTATTCCAAAATCGTCTGGATCTTGCACGTAACCCAAGTTCGGCGATGCTCCGTCAGGCGTTAAGGACCCTCCGACGCACACAAGACGGATACCAGCACTGTGCCAACCCTTAGTTACGTACTTCGTTAAGTGCCCATTCCAGTGCCTGTTTTTTAATGAAGCCCAATGAACACATGAACCGATTGTATTTGGCTGAAACATTGACCGTGTTGACAAACGCTGCGCACCATCGGATAAATTAAACCCGTTGTCTAAGAAAAAAAACATATGTGCAGGCAACGATAAAGACCACTGCTCGCCTCCCCACACAATGCTCCACGTAAAGATAACGTAGCCATCCCAAGGCATGTAAAAAGTCGAGTTTGCCCCAGGGATCGGCACAAAAGTTTCCGGGTCTAATGTTGCCGTAGGAGTCAGGCCCGCTTTCGAGGCTGGGACTCCGCTAAACAAATCCCGAGGGAAGTAATCAAGATTAGCAGTACCTGCTGATGCCCCCGCTGCTGTAAAAGTACCCTGTTGAATCTGCGCTTGCTGCACAAGCCACGTACCGTCGCTATTTACGTTGTCAAGCCCCCCGTTCATCGTCTCATAAGACGCATTAGTCGCTGATGGGTCGTAAAGATTCTTACTAACCTGTTCCCCCGTAGGGGTCGTTCCGTCAAAAAAGGGGTACGTAGGTAAGGTAATGTTAGGCATTTAAACCCCCGCATGAAGGGGCATAACGGTAAAGTTAGCCTCTCGGATATAACCGATAGTAAGTGCTGGAACACCGCCCGGTTGCCACAACGCTGTGGCGGCGCGAATTGCTGTGATGCTTAAGTTAGGGTCGGGTAAATCTTCGGGCAGAATCAACGTTCGAGTAGGTATATCCTGACTAACATAAGTATCATCTTCGTCAGGAGTTGACATGTTCCCGCGTTGAGTCGTATTTATGTCGTGACCTTCACCCTTTACCGTGCGCACACGCTGAATACGTTCCGTACGCTTAAGGGTAAACCAGTTCACATTATCAGTAGTATACTGAATACACGTCATAAGGCTGATTTCGGGAGAAAATGTCGCGGGTTCCGAAGTAAACGCCCGATAAAAATGCACATTGAGAAGCACAAGTAACCCGGCAATTTTTGAAGGATTTCCCATACCTAGCTGGATTGCTGAACTAAAAGTTATTTGCAAATCAACTGTACCGTCTGTAATTAGCTGCCGATCTGTATCACCTACACCCGGATAAGTACCGTTTCCGCCCCACGTCGTGTAGGAAAGAACCACTGTTGAAACATCTTCAGTGTTACGGCTGTACCGCGTTGTTCCTGCGGCACCGCTTGCCGGAAACGAATCACCAGCAATTAAACCGTCAGACGTAAGATGTTGGTCGCTAAATGTCCCACGTTGGGTACTAAACTCGACCAAACCGTTAAGCCCGTCCGTAACGGTTCGAAAACGCGTGTTGAGTGAGTTTGCGTCAAATGCCTCACCTTCAGGTAAATACGGATAAGTAATTTCAGGCATAGTTACCTCAAGAGTTGTACAGTGATTAGTTCACGACTACCAAGCCACTTGTCAGTGTTATCTAAAGACACCCCCGTGTCTGAATCATCCGAAGCTCTGGGTGTGCAGCACACAGCCCGAATTGTATGTTTCCCTGGAGGTACATCTACGATAGCCTCTGAACACACTCCGAAGTGCATCGACTCTACCCCAGGAGTGCTGACTACTTGAAAACCAATCTTAGGGGGAGAAGGTTTACGGAACACCGTAATCTGGTCATTACTTAAATCGCCCCCGCCTACGATTGACTGTGCTAACACTGCACCGTTTAACTCAAGCGCAAATTGTACCCCAAAACGGCCCGTACCCCCATTCCCTAAGAAAGTAAACGACAGGGGAGAATTACCTTGTATCGAGGCTAAGAACCAAACTAACCCGCCAGTCGTATTAAAAGTGTGGGTAAGACCGACGATAGATTGCCAGTCCTGGTCATAACGAACAAACTGATTGTTTGCCGTGGTGTCCGGGTCAGTATTGGGGTTAACTTCTACCGCTACACGATGTACAACGATGCCAGCATCACTCGCAAGCATCCCTCTCTCTCCGAACGAGTTAGCTTTCCAGTTATGCTCATTAAGCGCACCAGAAGCCTCCTCGATGACTTCTCGAAAGTTTTGGTTCACATCGTCAATCGAAACGACTTCGGGATTTGAAATGTTACGTGCTGGAAATTTCCATGACATATCTGCTCCTATGGCGGGATTCGTGCGCCGCCAGCATAACGTGGAGCCTCATCGAGTTGAATCCCTACAAATTCCCAATCACCTGTACCGGATAGCTTAAACTTAAAGACTTCTGCCGAAGGGACATAGACCGCTGCCCTAGTCCAATACGGACGACGCTTTTTCCACGTAGCCGTAGAACCAAGGGCAGTTGAGCCCCAAAAAGGCGGAATGTCGTCGCCAGAATACCTTGAAGCAGAAGTAGTTTCAACCACCGTATTCCTCCAATCCCTGAAAGACTGGATAGTAACTGTACTATTTTCGGATTCCCTAAACCATAGATAGAGGGTGTACGCGGTACGCTTTTCTTGCGAAGCTGCTGTTGATAACCAAGCTGTCTCCACAACACTCTCTCGGTTAAGCAGTACCTTTGGTTGAAATTTAGGCTGTTCGTGGTCTAAAACCCACACTCCAGCGATTACACCAACAAACCCTGTTGCAAGCATGTAGTTACGGTGGTCCCTGGTAACACACGCCGCCGAAGCATTGACATCTGTCCGTGTTCTCCATCCTTGTCCGTCAAAGATAAAGCAGATGTTATTGTCCCGATTTCCGTCTAACGAAACCCAGCAGCGGTATTCTCCCGTATCCGGGTCAACGGCAGCCGTGGCTTGTTTTCTCCTGCTACGTGTTACGCGCCGCACAAACAGTTCGATGTCTGTTGAGATAAGGGTTACGCCTCTTGCGTAACTTTCTTGGGCGGCAAAACTGTAGAAGCCGTCTTCTCCCAACCAGATAACTGTACCGTCTTTTAGTGTTGCTAACGAGCTTGGTGCAACACACCCATGTTCACTGCTAAGCGTAACTGACTGGAAACCTACCCCACCATCGCTGGGGTAAATTAGGTAACTAGACTTCGCTGTAAACGTAAGTAGTCCTGCGGGTGATCGCCACAGACCTGTTATCTCGTCGCCGTTTGGATCTGGAAAAATCTCCTGGTTTACCGGGAATGACCCCCACCGACTCTTTAAGGAGGGTCGGACCAATCCTGGGGCGTTCGCCGTGTTCGCTATCCAAAGTCTACCGTAAGCTACCCGACATAACTTAAACTGTGGTACAGGAACCACGTCCATCGCAGGAGTAAGCAACCAAGCATCAGGAATGTTATCGGGGTAAGTCGTCGTTACGTTATCAGGTAACGTTGCAAAAGCAATACCTGAAGATAACGAGTCTTGAGTCAACCTAAATAAATCAGTTGTCCCAGAGTTTTTAAGGTCTTTTGTTCTGTGCAGGATTCGGCCAATAGTTCTTTCGGGACCACGGTCTATCCCCGTCCAAGCAATTTGCTTTCTTACGTCGTCAGCTTGTGCAATATACGACGCGGGAAACTCCCCAGGGAAGGCTGGTATAGCAAACGGGTCTGCGGGATAACCCCACCAACGCCAATAGGTTGAGGGCTGGAAGTTAAGACTAACCTCATTACTGTACCCTGACATTGGGGAGACATTACCCCATAAGTCTACCCATTGGACAGTAGCGCGCCACTCTCCCGCTTCCAACCAGCCACCCGTAGCAGCGTCAGCGCGCGCCGAATCAATCTTATTACTGTTTGGAACAGTTTTTTCGCTATCCTCAAAAGTTTGGTAGCCGCTTACCCAGTTAACGGGGTTAACTACGGTACCCACACGACCATGCCCGTAAGCGTCAATCATACCGGAACTACGGCCAGGGAGAGAGTCGTGGGCGTATCCGGCATCGTTGACCCCCATCCCAATAGTTTGGCCGATAAGTGTCGCGGCAACAGTAAAGCCAGTTGCTTGACCTTGCAATTCTCCGTCAAACGAGGACGATTTATACCTATTTTGTGGGCCCATCCCTACGGGAGCACCCGGACGGTCGGTGTAACCTAGTGGAGCAATATAGCTTCCGTCGTAAAAATACGCGCGACCATTTTGGGGTACAATAACTATCCCAGTAGAAGTCGACTCAAATTGTGTCGGAAATTGGGGGCGTGTCGTGTTCTCCAACTTGTCGGCGTAAGCGGCAGTCGCCCCACCTGGAACAGAGGGGTCAGCGATTAAAATCGACCAACTTTTAGACCAGCCGTTAAACTCCCAGAGTTGACTCCCGGTGTGACACAGAAGAACGTCTCGCTCACCGTTTTGACCGATTAGTGCGTGAAAAATACCATGGATCGTACCATAGCTCGGAGTCGTCACATCAGCTTCACCCGTACTACCTTTAATTGCGCCGCCACTGAAATAATCGGGCAAGTAAGGTAGTGGGCCCGCAACCGACCGAAGGGTGCCTTCTTCGGTCGGATAAAAGTTCTCTACCTTTGAACCAACTTCGTCGGGCAGAAATAGCTTACCACTTGCGACTCTAATCGCAAATGTGCCAACTTTTACCCTTGTCGAATTATCTGCCACTAACTAGCCTTTCTTTTCCGACGTTTCTCAAAAACGGGGGAAGCAATTAAAGTAAATTCGTCTGCTGCTTCAGTGCCCTCTTGGACACGCTCCATAGCAAAACCAAACACGTGCATGTTTCCAAACACTTTGTCCGCTTCCACACGTGTTGCAACGCACAGGGCGTGATGAGGTACGCCTCTTACGGATTTCTCGTATACAGCACCACAAATAATTCGAGTATGAATCATATCTGCTCCTAACTTTTAACTGTCCACCAACGTTTCAGGTGCCCCCGCTGACCATAAGAGGTCTTTGCTCGCGAAAAACGGCGTAAGACAGGCACCTGCGGGGGTCTTAAATCCCCGTAACGTTTAGACAACGTAAACAGATTTTCATCGTAACGAGATTTTGCTAACTGGGCCATCTGGGGGCTGCCCATATTCTCATATAAAAACATCAAAGCGCGGTGGATAATTAAATCCACAGCTTCTGCATGTACCAAGGGCGCGTCTTGATCGTCAACCAACTTGTACGGACGACGTACGCACCTCACGTCTACTTCGTAACGTTGGTCGGGATATGGGTACATTTTAATTGCTTGATACCCGTGAGTATCTCTCAATCTTCTGTGATAATCAGGTGTTATACGCCCGTCGTCATAAAAAATACCTTGATTATTGTCATCAATTCTAAATTCAGCCAGCAAGAAGAACGCTGTGGGCAAGTCTAACTTTTGCAGCCCAGCAATTTCGGCCCCACCATCTTCACGGCCCGGAGCGGTTGGGGCAATCGTTTTCATAAAAAAGTAATTAGTAAAGTTAGCTGCAACACGTCGTCGATAGATTCGGACGTGCCAACCACTTTCACGGAAGTTTTGGCGTAAAAACGTTTGGAGACCTGCGGTCGTTAACTGACTTCCCGTACTCAAAAAGCCCTGCATATACTCAATGTTAGGTAGGACAATCTTTACTGAAGCTGTTGCTACAGCTTGGTCAGGTGGGGGAGCAACAACAACTTGAGCCGATACTGGCGACGGGGCAGACTCCCACAAGGGCTCTCTAAAACGGTTTTGAGAACTTTTAATTGGTCGACCTAAATCCGATAGTGACCCCTCAAAAGGTTCTTGATCGTTTTCCCAAGAGTCCGCGTAACCTAAGTGGTAACCCATTGTAGGGTTTCTAAACTGGATGTCACGCTTACCCCAACAATACGTAATTACGTACTCAAAAGTACCGGCGGGTTCAGGGCCAATCCAGCGGTAAACTTGCGAGTTAGGTGACAGAGCCGCATCGGGAGCAACGGCTGGTCCAGGTATCTGTTTGTGTTCTCGCCTAAAAACCGTTCGCGGAAGACCGTGGGAAACTACGCGGGGTGAGTCAGCAAACGAGTACTCCTCGGCTTCCTCTTGTCCAATGACATCCATTGGCCAGTTACGGTTTTGATGCCAGAGTCGTATGGACCTCACTTGAATTACATCATCTGGGAGATAATACTTGTCAGAGTAAATGCGGTAATTAAAGGGGCCTTTACCAAATTTCTGGTAAGGCCACGGGGTCACTACCGACAAACGGTAACGTGCGCCTCCCCCCTTAAGGGCTTTTTTCCATACTGCTCGAATGGTATTGCGGTAAGTTGTGGTGCGATTCGTCGCGGCATCAGTAACTTCTACTTCAAGTGTCCTACCGTCCCACGACCGATCTGTCTCCCAAACCAACGCATTAGCTGTACCAACATTTACATCTTGCTCGAAGACCCAAGGGTTCTCGGCATTAGCTTCCATTGGAGCAGTAGTATCCAACACCGATACTGAAATAGTATCAGTGGGTATTGTCGGCACTGCATCAACTTGAGTCGCAAATTTTACTTCTGACTCAAAGAAAAGAAAGGGAGCCTCTAAACAAACATCGTTGTAAGCCCGGTTAATGAAACCATTAACACGTGCAACTGCTTCAGTGGATTGAGTTGGTGCCCAATCTGTCTGTGAAAACAAAGCATTTCTGATGTCTTTTAAGTTCAAAGGCTCCCCCCTTAGTTACTACACACCACAACTAAGGAGCACACTAAAAGTGTCGCCTGCTCCGCCGTCGTCTGCAAGCGCAAGTCCGATAACCATGTTTTCTTCGCCAGCAGCCATCGTATCGACGAATGCTGTTGAGTGAGAAACAATGCTTTCACCTTGAGCCACAGAACCATCACCACGAGCCAGACCTTTACCTTTTTTCAAGACAAAGCCATAAGAGCCCGCTGCGACTGCGTGTTGTGCGCAACCAATGATTTTAAGAGAATCGTGCGGCCCACCCGTTTTAATCGCGCGGTAAGGCACATAGTTAGTTGTCTCAATCATCACACAGTCACCCACTTCCAGCGCGGCGGCATCATCATTAACGACGTATACCCACTCTTGAAGCCCGTAGTCACCGTTAGGAACGGTAAGAACAAACCCTAGAGGGCACTGTTGAGTTGTAGTGACAGTTGTTTTACTAATACCTGCTGCGGTAAATCCACTCATGTCATACCTCCTATGGGGTTCCGCCACCGGTTACAACGCCGTTGCACCGAAGCTGGTTAGTGTGAAGACCCATGTTAAGAACGATTTCATAACGGAATACGTCTTGTTCTGGGATACGGAAAGGACCGCGCACAGCGAAGTCACCTTTCGTTTCACGGTTAGAGTCGTGTCCAAGCGTGTAAGCGTGCCAAGCAGCAGTCTTCATCATGTAGATAACGCCACGACGAGCATCGCCAGTCGTAAACGCTGCGGCACTTGTGTCGAGTGCATCTTCAAGGAAGAAGTCTGCGTCGAGGAATTTAACGCCTTGACGGATTTGACTTGGAGCTTTGTCGCCCTCGACCTTAGCTACACGTACGTAATCGTTAAGATCTTCAATGTAGTTAAGGTAAGAGTTTTCATCACCCATCAACAAGTCAACAGGACCCATTGTTTTACCCTGACGAGAAGCAGCGTAGTAAACACGACGCATTTCGCTCAAACCGTTGGTCGCAAACGACGTAATTACACCGTATTGGTTAGCCCAACCAGTGGTTGCGGGCTTTGCGAGACCAAACGTAGTGTTACTCTGGGCAGCGATTGTGTTAAACTCAAGAGCACCCCGACGCGCAGTACCTTGAGGATTGTAAGTGGTATCACCGTTAAGAGTGAGGAACCCGCCTACATCAAGGCCGTCACCAACTGCCACCTGACGCGCAATACGCTCGTGGAAGTCGCCCAAAGCTAACTCTGGGTAATGCTGGATAATACGAGCCAAGTCCATCGCACCGTTAGCTTCGGCAAGGTCTTTGCCGGGAACGTCAAACGCGTAAATAAGACGAGGCGCGAACGTGTTACCACGTACCGCATTCTGATTACGTCCACCTGCAATAACTTCAGAACCTGTAAGAATCTGGGTTACTGTACCTGGACCATCTGTTACTACCGCAAACTCACGGTAAGGACCTGTAAGAACATCACGGTCGATGTTCCCCTTTAAAACCACCCTTTCGAGGACTGGATGCCATTTGGTAAACAGTTCCGAATAGGAGGGCATCAACTCAATCAACGCACTTGCAAGTACGTCTGGCGAAATAGCCATGATTAACTCCTGTTAGCGTTGTTGTTTAAAGGCTCTTTGAGCCGCAACTAAACGCATGTCATCTAAAGATTTAGCTTCCCGTAAGGCATCTTTTGGAGCTTGGTTCGGAGCTACAGGGGATCCGGTGGCCCCCGAAGTTATCCGTGCTCCCGGACGCGGGGCAGAGCGGACAGGTTGTGCCGTTGACCCCCGCGCTAGTTCAAGGGCGTATCGCATCGGAACGCCATCGGCTAGTGCTTTACTTGCGATTGTTAAAGCCTCGTCACTAAGTTCCAAGGCTTGCGGAGCATAGTCCACATCCCAACCTGACTCTAACAAATTTGTGAACCTTTCAGTTAACTGTGGGTCCTCGAAGATTTTAGCATGATGCTTCTGATACCACGCAGAGTATTCTTCAGCTTCCTGCTGAAGTGCATCATCTAAGGCTTGCTTATAGGAGTTAAACTCATTGGAAAGAGCCACTTTTTCCTGTTCTAGCGTACCGTACTTCGTTTCCCATTCAGTAACCTGCTGGTTTAACTCTGAATTTCGGGGGTCTTCAAGACCCGCAGAGAGAGATTCATAGATAGACCGGAGGCGGTCAGCCTCATTTTTTTCAGCCTCGAAATGTTTCGAGTAGTGGTCTTTATAATGATTTGAGAAGCGGTCGTTCCAGCCCCGGATTTGTTCAGGTAACGACAGGCTTTGGCCGTCCCAAGCATCCCAACCGAAGTCATTAGCAGAGGGAAAACTAGGAGGCGAACTTTGGGGCTCACTGGTTCGTGCATGTGTTTCCTCGGAGGTGGAAGCAGCGGTCGCTTCCCCCGATACAGGAGCAGACGAATCCGAAGCCACCCCAGGCTGGGCCCCAGATTCTACGACCGCTGCTTCGGTATTAACGTCGCTCATTAGACTTCTTCCCTTTCTTTAGAGCATTATCGGCGGCGCGAAAACGAGCCGCAACAATGTTTAGTTGAGGTTTCTCGCCCGACACGGGAGGCATAGGCATCATTTCACCCATTTCTTCACCCATCTCCATTTCCTCGCCGCCTTCGGGGGAAACTTCCTCGACAACTTCCTCAACGGCCTCCATTGGGTCGTCCATCATATCTTCCATAGGAGACTCGGAGCTTTTTAACTCAAAACCGTGCTCTGCAAGAACACTTAAAAGTTCTTCTCCCGAAGATACTTCTCGGGCTAAATAGTCAGCCATTTCATCAATGGTGTACTCTTTTTCCTCACCGTCTAGGCTTTCGTCTGGCATGATACTGCTCCATAAATTGTTTACTAAAAAGTTTACCACGAGTCAAGTGGCTTTACGTTTATCCCGATCTTCTTGCGCAACTTTCTCACGCATATCTTGGCGGTCCCGATAACCCAATGTCTTAGCTTTTCGGTCAGCTTTATTTCTTACAGCGTCTACGTGGTCCTGCCAAGCTTTGCTGTTTGCGCTTAACACTTCTGTCCCAGGATTGTCACGTTGATATGCGTCCCAGTCACTTTTTGAAGTAAAAGTTCGTCCGATCTGATTAACTGTCATGGGATTAGAAAATGTCGGCCCGACTGTGCGCACCGGGCTAATTAAACGCACCACCGACGCGGAGCATTCGGGGCAAATCATCTGGTCAGCATCTGCCAGAAGGCAAAACACGTCGTTAAAATAACCGCAACCGTGCGTGCAGCGTACGTCGTACAGGGGCATTTGGGGTTCTCCTTATAATCCGCTTGGATCCGTTACGGCGGTGTTTAAATCTCTAGTGTATTTAGGCTTGTCCATCTAAACTCCTAAAAAGGTGCTCCGGTAAAGCCTTGAGCGGCTCCCTCAAATCCTGCGGCAACTCCCGGCTGACCCGTCGCTGCGGGCGACCCAGGGCCCCCTGCGGGCATTGGAACCGGGGCGGGCTCTTGTACTCCCGGAGGCATATCACCACCCGCCATCGATGGGTCAGGGGCTCCTGGAGGCATCATACCTGGGGGGGCCATTCCTGGAGGCATTTGAGGTGCGGGAGGTTGGTCTTTACGAAGGATGTCAGTAAGACCTAACAACTCTAAAAGTTTAACCACGAGTTTTTCGCGGTCTACTTGGGGCGATTCTACCAACAAGCCCATGTACTGCTGAATTTTTTGAAGTTGAATCAGCTTATGATTCTCTGTCGGGCTGTAGGGTACCGCGTCATAGTCGTAATCCATCGGATGTTCATAAGGTTTCCGAGAATCACGCGCGCCTAAACTTTCGCGAGTCACTTCCAGTACTTCTCGACTATCTGTCAAACGAATCGGTAAGATAGTATCCTCGTTTAGAAACTCCTCGTATAGCCCCACAGTAGCATTACCCAGGCTTTTAATAACGTCTTCCATAGCTTTAATGCGTCGACCGTTACGTGTACGAGTAGACGTATCTGCCAGCGCAACTTCGGTAGCAACATCAGCAACTCCAACAACTCCCCGGCTGTACTGGGGGATACCTAAAATAAACTCAATCGTTTGTGTACAGCGTTCTCGCATTTGAGAAAACGAGGGCTGAAACTGTGGGGTAGGGGTTTGCCCAATTAAATCCCGAAGGGGGGCGTTAGCTTTACCCATCACAGCAACCATCGACCCAGGTTCATTCGCATCGCGTAAGGCTGTCGTAATGATTTCCGGGTTGTCAACAAGGCCCGTGTTCACCAAAAGTACGGGAGTAGACGAGTGCGCGTGCCACAACTCTAGGGTGTCGATTTCGTTTAAACGTTCCTGAATAGACGAAATAAGTTTTACGTCGCTTACACCACCCAAGTCGACCATATTGTCGTTAAAGATTAACTGTGTAAAAGGGTTCCGTATGTGGCGATAAGGAAGCTCGCCCATAAAGAGGGGTTCTTCGACATCGTCCAACATGTGGTAATACTTACCGTCACCCTCAAAGTCATAAACTTCGTAGACGGTTACCCAGTCATAGACTTCTTTTGAAGCGTTGTTAATCATCTGCTGGTTACGTACGTGGTCAGCCAACCACGATGGATAGCCCCCGAACCTAGCTTTTTTCGCCACCTTCGCGTTGTATGTCGCTCCTTTGCGGCCCTTCCGCTTGGTTCTGCGCTCAAATTCAGCACGAGTCAGAACTGTTACTTCGATCAAGTAGCGAATGTCTTCCCATCGAGAGGCTGATTGGTCATATAAGACAAACCGGGGGTCGGTAACAAAAAAGTCCACGGTTTCCTGATTAAAATTCCAGACGGCTTTTAAAAAGCCCCGACCACAAATCGCAGCGTTTGTCGCAAGTTTCCACAGAAGCGTGTGAGTTTTGTTCCGCTTAAGAGTGTCGTTAATCAAAGCCTCCCGGAATTGGGCTACTTCACGTAGTTTTTCTCTACGAGCTAAAACGGACACTTGGGGGTTAGTTGGGCAGATGTTCGCAATCATCGTGTCGATGTACGCGTAAGGATAGTTCGTCTCAAAGTTGACTTCGTCTTCAGCTAAGGTTTGCCCCGCACCTGAGGGGAGGTCTACCGAAGACCTCCAGTATTCAGACAGGTACCAACTGCGAAATTTATCCCAGGCACCGCGCTCCCTGCGAGATTTGGCCCGTTGTGTCTGGATAATACCGTTAATTTGCTTGGGGGTTAAAGCCATAAATTCCTCTATTACTGTTTTTTCTTAAATGCGTCAGTGAGTCCCGTAGAAGCATTTTGCTGTGGCATTTGGGTCATAATGGGGGTAAATCCCTCGGACCCACCTTTTCCACCCATTCTCTCCAATGTTCCTCGAAGTTTTGGTAAGATTTTGTGCTTGATAAGCTGCCCAATCGGTTGTTTGCCCGCTGCTTTGCGGTCTACCGCTTTTGCTGCTCTTGAAGCCTTTCTCTCACCTCGACGTTCTTCGCGAGCAGCTTCCTTTTCGCCGAAGTCTTCCATTGTACGGGGGCGCGTACGCTCAAGAATTTCATCGTGAGAATAAGACTTAGGCCGTTTACCTTGTAGGTGCTTAATCTGAATGTCAGTTAAACGGTCTATTTTACCCTTCCGGTCTAATTCGGGATAAGGTATTCGTTTAGGCTTAGTGTCCGACTCTGCCATGATTAACCCTTCTTCTTGCCTGCTGCGGCCATCTTTTTCATTCGTACCGGTCCGTATTTTTTACGCCCGATATAAGCAGCTAAGGCTTTCGGGTCTTTAGCCCCCTTTGCCTTAAGTTCGCCACTTAGTTTTTTAAAACGCTCGCCAGACCCTGGTTTTGGTTTGGACTCCTCGTCGTCATCGTCATCTTCAGACTTCTCTTTCTTCGGAGCCGTAGCTTCCATTTTTTTAGGCATAAGACCCTCAGACATCCTCTGTTTCTTAGATGCGGACTTCTTCTTGTAATCAGCCAATGCTTTTTCAGCGGCTTTCTTGCGGATTTCTGCGGGGTTAGGCATTGTTATCTCCCTAAAAGTTTATTTGTAATCATTTCCGACAGTTTGTTCTTAGCTTCCCGGCTTTCGCGACTAAAATCTGCTTCTTCCTTCGCGAGTTCAGCCATTTCCGGGCGAACATCACCATGTGAGCCTCTATCGATTAACCTAGATAAGTCCAGGTCTTCGTCCTCCATAAACTCCTCTGTCTCTGGCGTCAGGTGGCCTGCTCCCGCGTACCGGAGGTCGGCAGCTTGTTGGAGGTATTCGGGGCGTTTTTGACGGGTATCTTCATACGAGCGGCGGCCTAATTCATTTGGAAAGTCTCCTTGTCGTACATATTGCTCGTATTCCTCGTCTGTCAGTTCCCTAAACATTTCCGGGTTGTACTTGTATCTTGCTTCAAGTTCTTCCAGAAGAGGTCGGTCGAACTGCCCATCAGGGTTCCCCTCTCTTAAAGAATCAAGAGTTCTCCTCCGCCAGTCAGCATTGTCAGACATTTGCTGATGTGTCGGAGCCCCTTTATATGTCCGCATCATCTCAAGGGGGTCTGCCGCTCGCCTAAGAGTTGCCTCTTGTATGGTCCTGTCGTATTGATCCATATCAGCTTTAGTGGTGTTCCTTACGTTAGAAACAGTATCAATGAAACCCTCGTTTATATCATACGGGTTTGAACGAGGATAAATAGACCGGCCCCCTCCTTCGGCTAAGGCCTTACGCGCTATCTCCATGCGCTGTTCTTTCATCTTGTCGGCCATTAGCGTTTTCTCCTATAGCGGGCACGTTTACGTTTCGTCGTAGCCTTATCCTGTGAGGACTGCTTACGGTACTCTTGAACTTGGTTCCAAGTCATATCACGGAATAGCACTATATTGTCGGGATTGGTTGACCCTTCCGTGGCCCTTCGACGAGAGGGGGCCCTGCGTGCGGCGGTCACAGCCATTTGTAAAGCTGAAATTTTATCCCAGTGGTGGCGATTTCGTCGCCGCTTACCTGCGCCTTTTCCATATAAAATCTCACTAGAGGCGTTTTGCTCAACTCGCTTGTCGTGCTTGTAACCGGTTAACTGGTCCACGGTGTCAGCATCGTTTAGAATAAGTTCTTCCTTAAGAGCCTCCTGTAACCAAGACAACATCTGGTCAACTGACTTGGATGTAGCCGTAATCCCCGGTCTGTAGGGCTTTTCGTAGTAAAGATTCTTACAGTCTAACTCCTGGAGTAAGGCGATTACAGCCGCACCGACCCCGTTTGACTCTACTGCAACGATTGCGTTGTTATATCTGCGAGCGACTTCTAAAATCTTCTTAGAAAACGGGATCGGTTCCGTATGGTCGGCAAAACACGCCACTTGAGTCCATTCCCCATCGTAAAGTTTCAGTACCTGGAAAGCCGCGTGGTCGCGGGCCGCATATCCCGCCGGGTCCACCCCCATCACGTATAACGCTTCAGGTTCCGGCTGTTCATATTCAAGATATGGGCCCGACCAAGCGACCAAGTTGCCTTGCTGGTGTCGTTTGAGTAGCGAATGATGAATAACTGAACTACTAGAGGCAAGCCAGCAAGTTACGTCGTCAAAAGGGTAATAAACATTAAACAGGTCTGGATTTCTGCGGATTTTCGGGTCAAGCTCAAGCATTAACCGCCGAAAGGCTAGGTTTTCCTTAGTCAGACCTCGTGGGCCATATTTATCGAGCAACCTTATCTCGTCGATGTCTAATGTGGCACCCGTGGGCCACGGACGGCAATTTAACTTACCATCCCAAAAGGGGAAGAACGCATAAAGACTTCGACCCAAGTTTCGTTTTGCGTCACGGCATTGATCGTGCCACCATTCCGCCGATGGAGCGTCCATTGGTGCTGGAGTAGACTCTTGAACCATTAACGCGTGGTCGCGGTTAATCATCGAGGGGTAAATCAAGGTATATTGCTCACCAGCGTTAGCCCAGTAAGGTAATTCTGACCCGTGGAAACTGTCAGGTGACTGCCCGATACCAACAGCCCCAGATTCACCTGAAAGTACGCGCATTTTACCGCCCGCGCCCCCATCGAAGGTCATCTGACGGCTTTCTCGGTTGGGCACGGTGGGTGAGCGAAGCGCATCAGGCCACCTTGCATGGCAAAAGTGGACACGACTGTGTAAGTACTCGGCACGTTGCTTATTATCCGCTATGCAAACGTGGTCCCACCCTGGAGTATAGGCAGTTTTTGCGTAGGCACATAACTCTGCAACTAATGACTTACCTGCTTGCCGATAACCCAGGAGGGTGAGCCACTTAGTCTGCCCGAACTTGGTTTTAGGTGGGTTAGAAAAGTACGAAACGACAGTCGCCTGTAACTTCTCTGTAATCTTAAAGGGATCGTAAGGTATTTCCCGCCCAGTCGACTGGTCATGCACCTTGCCGTAAGCGCGCAAACTAAGCGCGGGGTCAGCTAACGCTGCTAATGCGTCGGCTGCACCACTATTCATTATTTACAGCCACTTTTTCGGGTTCGACATCAATCACGTCGTCAGCCAACGTATATGCCGCCTCTAATTTAGGGGCCTCGCGACGAACTTGAACTAATGCCGTAATGACATCAGAGTAAGCCGCTTCAGGGGTGCCCATCGCGCTGTTCTTAGTCGCCAAAACCGTAAACATCATCTCGGTCCACAATCGAGCCTCACGTGCGATAGCTGGGGTTATGTTCCCCTCGATCATCTCGGCCAGGATAATCTGACTAAAACCGACTAAGTCGTCATAATCTTTAATCTGGTGTTTTTTGACTAAGGAAGCAATCGCTTCACGCTGTTCCGGCGGAACTAAAGCTAACCAGCTTCGGTACTCGGGACCTTCCCCGGATCCTTGACGGGATGTGCTTGCCTTCCTCGAAATTTTACTGGACGACATGATGTTCTCCTGTGAGCGTAGGTGCCCAACCAATGGCGATTAAGATGTAATCGTAACCCGTCTCTACTTGCAAGTTTTCCCTCACGAACAAATCGCCAAAAGTTACTCGAAGACAACAGTACCCGAACTTCACTCGGCCTTATAAATTGGGGCCCCCGCTCTAACTGGCTTTGAAGCTGGAGCTTTTTAAGCATACCGATGTCCACGTTAATAGGCCAGCGAACTTTTTGCCAGTCGATGTTTAAACACCACAAAGCGAACGTTGGTTCCTCACACAGAGACTTCAAATCCTCAAACATTTCATCCTGAATAAAACCAACGGGCTCACCCGTTATTTTAGCTATTTGATGGAGCGAAAAACCAAAACAGTAGGCGCGTAGATAGAACATCCCCTTAGATAAGAACTTTTTACGTTCGATCCTACCCCACTTCATACACGCCAGTTCGTACGGACGGGGCGGAGGCACTTTACCGAAGGCTTCCCGAAGAAATTTGGGGTAAGCACGAGGCGCATGGTATGCAGTTGGGGATAAAAACCAGTCCAACATTAGTGGGGTTTCTTTCATCCAGTCGTAAATCAAATCCCGTCGTTCAGGAGTTGAGCGCAACTTGCGTGCCCACGTAAAAGGGCGACCTCGCCAACGTTGGGCGAACTCCAACATCTCCTGGTCGCAACGCTTGAAAAGCGTAAGCTGCTCAACCCCGCTCTGACACCGCACCGCCATCCAAGTAACCGGATGATTGAAAGGCTTTTCGGTGTTAGGTACAGTGTTTGTGCGAGTGCGGTACTTAAACCGCTCCACATCGTCACTAAGTGCGGGTATTTTTTTCGGCAAAAGGAATGACCTTAATCTTCTTAGGTTGTAAATCTTGGACATCCCTCAAACGAATACCCAACCACGGACGATAAGTAACCTTGGACCCCTTCTTAGTGGGTTTCCCCTGACGGAACCCTCGTTCCCGCATCAGCATGGCGAAGTAGCGGGGCTTCATAGGAGCCTCGTGATTCTCCTCACACCAGTCAAGGAACGCATTGTATAAAATCTTAGGGTTTATCTCTGCGGGCTTCTCCCGAACACAGATGTCGTCAAAGAAAGGCTTAAGCTGGTCTAACTGCTCACGGTATTCCCGTGTTGCTTCAACCACTTCTGAAGGGGCGTTCAGTCCGTTGCGCTGCCAGTCCAGACAACCCGCAACGAGTCGGTTAAGGACCCCAGGTAACTCCGCGAAAAGTTTAACATCGAGATGTTTATCTTGTTTTTCTTCGGGGATACTAACCTCGAACGGCACTAAGAGAACCCTTCGCCAGATACCTTCGTCATTACCCTTGATGATGGGCTTATGGTTAGCTGCCAGCCAGAGTTTATGTGTAGGCATAAACTCGAAGAAGTCTTTTTTCATGTATCGAGCTTTAATTAAATCCCCACCAGTCATCTGCTTAATGGATGCTTCAGCGAATCCTCTGCCCCGGTCGATTTCGGAGCAGACCACTAGCCTTGCCCCAAGCAGGTCGGCGACTTCTGTGGGATGTCGGTTGTTTTTTGCTGCGAGCAACAATTCAGGGGCCCCTTGTTTAGAGTACCCTCCGAGAAGTTTCTGGACTGTTCCCAAGAACGTAGATTTACCGTTAGCCCCATTCCCGTAAAGGAAAATGAGTTTCTGTTCACTTACCGAGCCAGTAAGGGAATAGCCGAGGTACCGATACAGAAAAGAAATAAGGTCGAGTCGTCCACCTAAAATCTCATGTAAGAAGTTATCCCACGTGGGGCATGTAGCATTGGGGTCATATTCTACTGGACACATTTTAGTCAGTAGGTGCTGTCTTGTGTGTGGTAGTAGTTGCCCGGTCTTTAAGTCGACCGTTCCGTTAAAAGCATTTAGCTTCCAAGGATCTTTATCTAGTGCCGAGACTTTAACCGCTACACCGTCTTCATACGCGGCGAGGTTAACCATCGAGTGGAGACCCTTCGAGGATTCAGATTTAACGGCGTGTTTGAACAGTTGCGCCGCGCGATCACGATCTGACTCGGCTGTTGCTTCGGCAAAAATCGTGGCCACAGCTTCTTCAGCTAAACGCATGACGCGCCCGGTCTCGTCAGTCTCCCAGCGTTTCCCGGTGTAGTACATCCACTTCTTCCAGCTTGGGATAAATTTGAGGTTATCTCCAAAGCCTCGAATAAGACGTTTCGCGTTACCCAGGTCTGTGAGCCCCGGAGCGTTCCCGCTAGACGGAAGGCGTTGGGATGCGCCAGTAGAACCTGTTCCACCACCCCCACTTGAGCCTGAAAAGTTTCCGAATTTCTTTTGAAACTCCTTCCAACCTTTGCGCCCTGACCCGATACAATTCTGGTGCTGACATCCTGCGTAGATTTCCCCGGCGTTAGTTTGAACAACGTATGCCGAAGTGTCGTTATGCGTTTCATCAAAAGGGCATACGTCGAAGACAAACTTACGGCCTTTTGTTCCCCACTTCATTTCGGTGGGTTTGTCGTGTTCTCCGAAGTGAGCATGGAACCACATGTCTAAGCGACGTGCGCGTTCCGAATTAAACCCGCTTGATGCTTCGAGGGGGGCCCGTTTTGCAAATGCTTCGATTTTTCCGCGAGCGACTTTCTTAAGTGATTCGGGCGCGCTAAGGAGTCGGGCATTTCTGTGGGGTCGTTCTTCGGTGTTCCCGCCCTTTCGTGCTGTTGTGCCGTAGAGTTTCCAGATACGCGCGGGGTTAAAGACCTTTTGGTCGATAGTTACCCCTTCTGTGTCGAAGAATAGGCTTAGAGCGGCGTAGAATCTTTGAATAATGGTGTGGTGTGGTGGTAGCTCTACCCGGTAGATGAGGTGTGCTCCGTTACCAGAGTCACCTACTATGGGTTTAGGCCATCCTTCGGCATCTAGGCTTTCAAGGATCGTCCTAACGACTTTAAATGCCAACCGTTTTTCTTCTAGGCTGGCAGAGATGTGTGCGGGTCGGACGGGGTCTACATCGATGAGTAGGTAAGTGTGTTCTACGACATCATTATCACTTGTGGAGGTTAGTCCCGGCGAGAGTTTATTGGGGCTTCGGGAAAAGAGTGCGGGGTTAATTTTGTTAGGCGTGATGTATACGCCAAACGCCCCGCTGTCTGATGAGGCTGCTGCGGCAGACGCGAGCAAATCTAGGTTGTTGAAGTACCCGGATTTGACGCGTGGTTTGCTCCCGTACTTGGACGGGGAGATAACGCGTAGTTCCACGACTTGTCCCACATCGAACAAGGCGTGCAGGGTCGCACTAATCTCTTGGGGGTTGGAAGAAAGGTGCATTTAGTTATCCTAAACAAACAGATCGTCATGGTCTGCATCGTCGCCGAAGATAGCCTGATTGTGGTGTTTAGGTCCAGTCAAAGGTTTCACGGGTGTGACTGTATGGGCTGTATGCCCCCCCGGGTGATGCCGAGTGTTGTTTAGGTATGCTGCGAGGTCGGAGGATGTTACGCGCCATTGGTGCCCGAACTTGAGGGCTGGTAGGCGTGCTGAATTAATTAGTGCGCGTACGGTGTTGGTGCAGACCTTCAATTTGTTAGCGATTTCTTTAATTGTGAAAAAGTCTTCTTCTCTGGGATCCATTGGTATTCTCCTAGTTCGAGTATCTCTACTGTTTGTAGGTCAAGCGAAAATCTCTGTCAAGGGTACCAGTGCAGGTAATGTTTTAAAGTTTGGTTACATTAAATACCAAGGGGTACCAGGAGAATTTGGGGGGTTGTTTAAAGCTGTTTCGAGACTTTACGTGGAATTTACTGCTTGTAACCTTCTGTAACCTAGTTTGTAACCTATAAGGTATTTCGTTAGAACCTGACTAATTACGCGAACTCGGAGGCAAAGGTTACAGGTTACAAAAATTTTAGCATACAGCTATATATAGAAATAAGAAGTAATAAAAAAATAAATAAAAATATAAAATAATTTTTTAGTTAGGATTCTCTATATAGCGCAACTAGTAAAGTCTGTAACTTGTAACCTTTTTAGAGATATAACCGGAAAAACCTATATTATCGAAGGTTACAAGAAGGTTACAGAGTGTCAACAGAATGTAAAGTTGTAACCTTTTAAGATTACCATTAGACCCGCCCCACGTTTAGCCTGACGGCGCGCATCCGGGGGCCCTGCTGGAGAACTGTAACTTGTCAAGTGTAGTGACTTTTTAAGATAACCAATCTAAACCCAAAAAATGGCTGTGCGTTTTTTTACCTCCCCCCAGGTCTAACAGACCCCCCCTCGCGAAAAAGGGGGATGCCCTTGGGCAGACAACTTTGGAGCCTCCGTGTGTGGGCCCCACAGGTATAACATAACCGTAGGCGGGAGAGCCTCCAGTGGGAAGGGGAGCCCCCTACCTCTCGCGCGAAGACCCCCCTCCCCATGCGGAAGGTGTTAGGTATAGGACAGGTAACTCCATGTAGCACGGTAATGTTTACTGGACCCATGTATGGTAATGTTTATCTCATGGTAATGTTTGTCATGGGTTCCCGTAGTGGAATACAGGGAGCGGAGCGGTCAACATTCAAAACAGAGCGAGCGGAGCGAGCGGGCGAAATTTTTTTTGAGACTTCCGATGATAGAAGTGGTGGGGCGGTGGGTCCGGTGGATAACATGCGTCCAAACTAAAAAACCCGACAACCTGCGAAGGCTGCCGGGTTTCGGTTGGCTTTTAGCTGGTTAGATTTGAAAGGCTATCCAAAGTCCAACGGTCAAGAGTACGGTCCAGAGTGTGCCGCCGACGATTAGTCCAACGGTTTCTTCTCGTTGTTCGGGTGTGTCCATCATGCCGAGACCCATCCGCTAGGTGTTGTTGGGTCTCGTTCTAGTGTCGACGACCAATCATTGACCCATTGACCGGCGGTTTTCTCTAGGTGGTCTTGGATTGAATCGGCATCGCCCTGAGCATAGACGGGCACCTTATCGTGACATCTAGTCACAGTGTTTATTACGTCTTGGAGGGACGGCTCGTATAATACCCGGCTTAGCCCTTCTTTTTGTGTCTGCTCTGCCGAGACAAGTAGAGCCTCGACTAACAAATCACGGCGCTGGTTACTGTCCATTCCCTGAATCGCTGGGATACCTTTGATGAGGGATACTCCACCTTGGGTTGTTAGAGCCTCGATGATTTGAACCATGGGGGATTCTTCCTTGTCCACGTCAATGTCGAACACTGCCTCGGCGGGTACTTCTCCAAGTTTCGCCCATGCCTCACTCCAAAGAGAGGCTAACTCTCCAAGAGCATCAACCGCATCCTTGACGACTAGCTGTGCTTTAGCGGCGGGACTTTTGTGTCCGCTGTGCCTCCGTTGGGTTAGCTTCATCATGTCGGTCGAAATTTCTGCATGATTATCACATTTGTCTCTCTTTACGGTGGGGTTAATCCCGTACCCGCTCCCGCCGTTGTCAGCGGTTCGAAACTTGAATCCATATGCGAAACTATCGCCCACCTTACGATGTATTGCGGCTTCTTCGTCGGCAAGGGTGAAACATGACCCTGTCACACGGGTGTTTTCTGAATTATACTTAACCTCTCCTCTGAACCCTTTACCTCTCAGTTGGTTGGCTAGGGCTCGGAGATACTTATCTCCGCCTCCGTAGCTGTATGTGGAAGACGCGACGGCGTAAACCGTCCGACCTTTTCCGGGTATGTCTCTACCCAATAGCTGAATTTGTTGCGGGCGTGTGATTCCCTTCTTCGTTACCCGCCACTCGGGGTATTCTCGACGGCTATCAAACATGCGCCCGATTTCCGTGGCTGTGCTGTGTACGATGTACTTTTGTCTGGGGGCTAGTTTCACCTTCTCTCCATTAATCTCTGACCGCTGACCCGACTCGAACTTTGACCAACTTTCAAGGGCGCCCGCCTCAATTTTTACCCGCTCACCGAATCCATCCGCCTCTCCAAAGTCTGGCAGGACTAGGTTTTGGCCGTCGAAACATAAATCCTTGATGTGGACTTTACGTTGCCAGCGGTTTTCACTGGCGATGACTTGCGCCACTCTTTCGAGCGCATCCTCGATTAATGGTTGCTTGTCGTGCTGTTTCCGTCGTTGGGTCCAATACATCCGGGCGCGGTTCTCCCCTAGCCTTTCAACCATGGTGCTACCGTCCGATACCACCGTGCTAACGGTCGCGAACCCAGCAGCATGAAGGGCCTGCTCTTGGTCTTCGCTGTAACGTCGGGCGATTGTTGCCGTTACTTCCGCCGCTGCGATTGCTTCCGCCGCTGTTTCGGTGATAGACGGGGGTAACATGTCCCATCCTTGTGGGGCTGCGGACGTGGCTTCCTCGTTCATGCGGGCACATTCTGCTTGGTATTCGCCCCATTGATGGGGCTGAAGAACAAGCTCCTGTGTTTGTTCCGGTTCTTGGTACTTGGCTAGCGTCCAGCCAGCCGCTGCCAGGTTTTCAACAAAGAAACGGCTACCAAGCTTGTGAAAGCTTCCGTGTGTTTGCTGTCCGTCTGGACTGGTTAGCGTGGCTTCGGGTTTGGTGTTGTTCTCTGACATGGTGTCGCCTCCTCGGGCGTTGGTGTTGGTGTTGTTTGGGTTGTTGGTTGGGTTTGTCATGGTCTGCTCCTTGTGCCCCTTGCGGGGCTGTGTGGTTGTTATCGAATACAGTGGGTGAGGTTTTGAAAGAGAGTATCCGGGGCTGTTGACGCGCTCTGCTCCTTGTCCATGAACTGACGCAAAGATTCGGCAGAAATTACCAGCTTTGAGAAGCCGTCCGGCGTGGTGGCCTGTTTGCTGTTCCGCATCCAGTGCGCGCGCCATGCGATACTGAGACAGGTTGGCGTGTCCGCTGGTACCGGTACGCCCAAGACCCGCAAGCCTTCGGGCACGACTAGCTTAAAGCCGTTGAGTGTAAGGGTTTCGAGGGCCTGTTCCCGGCTTAGGTATATAGTGGATAGTTGTTGCGACTGTGGGTGAGTTAGCATGAGATTGCTCCTTGTGCCCCTTTCGGGGCTGTGGTTGGTTGGTTGGTTGTTATCCTGTGATTCCTTGCCAGCGCGCCCATGGGTCGCCGTGGTCGTTCATCATCTGTTGTGCTCTGTGTTCCTCCGAGGTCTCTTGGCCTAACCATTCGGAACGGTTAACGTCCACGCCTTCAGCGTTAAGTCTGTCGGCTTCTTGTTGGGCTTCTTCCTCTGTCTTCCATGTGATGCGCTCCCAACGTACTCCATGAATTGAGTCCTTGCTGTATTCCCTAATTTCGACAAGGTCGAACGCTCGCTCCTTAGTTGCACAAAAGATAGCGTATTCAGCCCCTAAGTCAGCGCACCTTGGAATTTGAAAGACCTGCGCGCGCCCTAAGTTTCGCAACCACGTTTCGCGCGCCTTCGCTGCCTCGGCTTGTTTCCTCTTAAAATACTGCGCGTCATCCCTTAGCTTACAGATTCTCTCCTCTAGTCGGGTAACCTGTCTTTGTCTCCGCTTACTACATCGGTTGTTGCGTCTCCTCCTCTGGAGGAGAATGACCTGTTGGCTATTGTTCCGCTCGGTGTTCCGGCAACGGAACAACCGGCACCGCATCACGTTCAACGGCGCCAATTTCAACCATTTCAGGCGGTGCGTTGCTTCGTCGATTTTCTCCCCCCAAGGTGACGGTACGGGTAACCTGTACGGGTTACGGCGTGTCTTTGTATGTTCTCCAAACACGTAGGGGATATCCTCGTGCTGTTCAATCTCTCCGAACTCATCAACGGGTAGGTCTAACCAGAGGAAGACGTGGCGCGCGTCAATCCATACATCCGCTACTCCTTTGATGATATCCTCCTTGCTCCACTCGCGATAGACAGTATAGAAAAAGTCTTCAAGCTCCCACGTGGGGCGCTCGTTCAGGTGCTCTGCGGGTACGGTCCCGCCATCGTCTAGGGTGTCGCCCACCTCATGAT
>Ga0080013_1000513_pt1 | contig 54907 bp, 66 predicted proteins | sample ETNvirenome_6_85_FD_69236 | JGI IMG/M metagenome (GOLD analysis project Ga0080013, IMG submission 69236) | Marine viral communities from the Pacific Ocean - ETNP_6_85 (SPADES assembly) (version 2) | ecosystem: Environmental > Aquatic > Marine > Oceanic | place: Pacific Ocean | collected 2013-06-19
ATTACTCGTTTAACTACACCTTTTTCCCCTTTAGGCATACAGCCTCCTATTTTAATTCATTATAAACTTTAATACACATGTATAATAAAGTCACTAATGCTACACATACACTAATAACCTCAGGAAACCATCCCATAAAACCAACCCAAGAACCACCTAATCCTACTCCTGTTGTTTTCAATGTATCCTGCATTTCTATCTATACGATCTTTTACCAGATTTAGCAGTTTTTGTAACTTTTCTAGCTGTTCTTCCACCTCTAGAACTAACAGTTTTTCTACCTTTAATAGACCCTCTTTTAGCCCTGCTTAAAGATAATACAGCTGGTTTGCCACCCTTTTTTCCACTGCCCTTTTTCTTTCTTGCCATTTCTAACTCCTTTTTGTTTTTATTTACCTACATATGCTATTACATAATCACCACTTGCAACTTCAACTTTATCAAAAGCTCCATATATTATATCGCCATTAACTAATGCTACTGGACTACTAAAATCTGCTGTACCCCCAGAAGCTAAAGTTAAATCATCTCCTGCCGTAACGCTTCGTGCTTCTACATCAGCATCAGTTTCTATTACCTTTAAAGCTACAAAGTATTGAATATTTGGTAGACCTGTAATACCACCACCTGTCTCTACCCCACATTCATACGTGGCATTAGTTAATACTTTAAAACCACATTGTCCTAAAGCTATACCAGATAACTCTTCTGATGTAAATTCTCTTACTCCTTTATGAGCCATTATCTACTCCTTTTGTTATAATAATTCTATATCTATCAGCGGTAGAGAGATGCGGTTTAGACAATGCTATCCTCGTAAATCTCCCAAAAATAGTATCTCCATTAGTAAGTAAGGCGTAATTACTTGGAGTAACTGTTCCAGGATCATAATTTAACCCATTTCTAGATAAATGATCATGTACATCACATTTCGCTTGTATAAAAACATCCACTAAAGCACCTAATGTATCTCGACTAATATTCATAATAGAATGAAAGGAATCAATTTCTGGAAAAAATAAAGTACCTGTTGTATTATCTACAGATGTATTTCCCTGACACTCCTTACCCGCTAAAAGTTCTGTATAATCTTGAGTTCCTGTTCCAGAACTACCATCCGCATGTCCTGTTAATATCCACCCTGATTTTTGGCTTTTAACCATAATAGAACCTGATTGCCCTGCATCCATAACCGCATGTGCTAATGGTGTCATATTCCTTAAACTCATTCTGGAATACCCCACTCATCCTTTTTTAATTCTTCTAAAATTTCACTATGAGTAAAAACATCCTCATTTTCAATAGCAGAGAAATCCTCGAAAGCTAATACTATCTTAGTCCTATCCTTACTAGTCCTATATACAGGCTCTCTGTGAATAGACTTATCAACTAAATCTTGAGATAACCCTTCTTTTATTTTTATTATATATCTTCTTTCGCTCATTATAAATTAGCTAATCGTTCTATATTTGCCATATCTGTGTCACTAGGAGCTCCAAATACAGCATTTACTAATGTAAAAGTTTTTGCTCCTGAATTTTTCCCTGTATCTGAACCCGTATTATTAAATGTCCATAAATGTTTAGGGAGTCCACCTGCTACATCAGTAGGGTTTATACCTGCTTTCAATGAATATACTTCGTCATCTGATAAATAGCGTGGATATATAGCAAAATCTGCAACTTCTATAGTTACACCAGTAAATTGCATATAACCAAATCCAGCATTACCTACAAATCCTCCAAAAATAAGTCTTGCATTTTCTGGATCAACTGTACCGCTAGAATGCCAATGAGCAGAATTCCCAGCATCATCTCTTTCCGTATATGTAGCTCCTCCTCCTACTATATCTATATCGGTTAAATCATTACTTCCACCTAATCCACTGGTTATAGAATTCGCATGACCACCATCAGTATCTTTGTCCCATCTAACTAATAGATGATGCCATTTATTAAGATTTGGTTCACCACTTACTCCTCCTGGGCTGAATGTATTAACACTAGCTTTATCAGATGAGCCGTCTGATTCTACGTTCCAAAGTGTAGGAACGACAGTTTGACCACTACTACTTTCAGTTAGGAAGGCAATATGATTAGATACACCACCTATTCCTCCCTTATGCATTATTGCTTCACCAGCTCCTGGGGCAGCAGTAAAATTTATCCAACAGCTAATAGTTATAGCATCTAATGACCATAAATCGCTAAAACTAGGAGTCCATGCATAATCGCCTACTCCATCGCATTTTAAAACCTTAACATCCTGTTTACACATCCACATAGGAACATTAGGTTTAATCATTACTCCTGGTGACTGCATTCCAATTCCTAGCATATTAATCTCCGAAATAAACTATTACTGCACTATTTGACGCTAATGTTAGACTAGTCCATCTACCATGTAATGTAAATCCTGTATAAAGTGCTTGAGCTGTATCCCATGTATCTCCATTTTGACCTGAATAAGCAGCACTTACAGTATTAAACCATCTAGTAGGGTCTTCAGCTACTAAAGCAGCTATTTTAGTACCAGAGCCAACTACTTGTATAGCTATAATAACTTGCCCAGAGGGAGGGGTTAAAGCACTTGTATCACTTAAGAATGCTACGCCACCTTGTCCTAAATTTATATTATCTGCTTCTTGGCTACTGTATTTATATATACTATACCCCATTATTTTCTCCTCTTTCTTTTAATTACTTTCTCTTTCTTTTTAGCCTTACATCCGCAATCCATACATATCCAATCTGCTCTTGGATGTGAATCTTTCTCTAAATCTAATAATCTTCTATATATAGCTTTAACTTTTATGTCAAGTTCATTATCTTCATTTACATATTTATCTATTTTTATTAGATTATGTTTTTCATTAATCTTTTTCATTATAGCTTTAAATATTAACTTAATTACTATTTTTTGTACCATTATACCATATTCCTATTGCCTTGCATAATTCTTTGCCCTGCTTTACTATTACTTTCTTTTTCAACAATCCTTCTAAATTTTCTCATAAAATATTCAGCTGCTTCTAATTCCATATGATCTTCAGATAATTTAGATTTTAAATAATAAACCAATGCTTTTTGTAAATATGCAGGTATATCTATTTCAAAAGACTCATCTTCCATTAAATCTATATTATATGTTAATGTAGAAGAAAGTCCTGTAACAGTGCCTCCATTATACTTAGTTTTAAAGACTAGATCAGCGCTATTTGATGTAGTAGCGTTTACTTCATGCAATCCGTTCCATTTATTAGAATCGGTAATAAGGATTGTATCTCCTTCAGTAAAGCTTGCCGTAGCTGTCATTGTAATTTTCAATAAACCGCCATTTTCAGTGTAGCTAGTTATTGACCTTGTATCAGAAGCATCTGTAATTGTATAATGAGGAGCATATGTATATTCTATCTCTATTCCATCAGTAACACTACTTGCAGGACTTCTATATCTATTAACGGTATCAGTACTCCCGCTGCTACCAGGTATCCATTGGCCTCCTGCTGCTTCACATGTATCTTTAGTAGTATATCCTCCTAAAGTACAATGAGCTACTGCCATTTTACCGCTAGCAGTAGCATTTTCTTTTTCTACCAAGGCAATATTATTACCTTTTATATAATATGCGTATTTTTTAAATCCCATCTGTATCCTCTATTTCAGGTTCGTAAACAGATCTAGGAATAGTTCTATAATTACCACTAGAATTATTATGGTTTTTAGCCCTAATATCTAAAATCTTTACTGCTTCATTAGGGATTTTATAAAATCTTTGATTGTCTACAATATCTATTCTAGCTGTTTTTACATGAGTTTCTGAAATAAAATTTATTTCCTCTAAAGCATCTTTTAAATAAGCTATAGCCCTTCCAGTCTCATTTGTTCCAACTCTTTCCATTAATTGTCTAATTTTCATCAGTTTCTTCTCCTTGTCTCATCATAGCTCCAGATCCAGCTGCTATATATGTAAAAGCATCCAAATATTCTTTCTTCAAACTACCTATATGTAAACTAGTAGCTTGTGTCATTTCTATATCTTCTTCTTCTTGTGACCAGTTAGCCATTGCATGCTCTAAAACTTTTATAGATGCATATATTACCACTAAATATTCTAATTCATCTGGAAAATATCCTATTGTTGAATGTCCATATGCAAGTGAATCTGATGTTCCATCCCCCTTAGGTTCATTATTAACATAAAATACCTTAAATCCATTATTAGCTGAAGGTACGGGGTAAACATTTACCACGCCAGCACCATCTACAAGATATGCAGGATTATATATTGAAGCATAATGTAAACTTTCTTTATCAACAAGTCTAGACTGTAAATGAGGCAATGAAAACCTACATTCAGCCCAATTTACACTTCCATCTGAACTACCATCTGCATTAATTTCTCTTATAACTCCAATAATTTTAGCACCATTTACATCAACTCCTTGAGAATCTGAAGTAGAAGACTCTCTTTGAAATTTTTGAATCATATGTGGTGCAACAGTTGTTGTCCTATTAGTAACATCCAATACCCCTTCTTTTAAAAATTCAGTGATTTGAGCTTGACTAGGAATAGTGCTAGCTCCTATATCTAAACTTGTCATTGCTTCTATCTGTACTTCAAATGTTGCCACTATACACCCTCTTTATATTTATTATTACTTATTCTAAAACTTTTATTTTTAGCTCTTTTTTTTGAGCTGTAATTTCTACGCAAAGAACCCGTCTTCAGTTTTTTACCTGAACCTGTATCCTTTCCATAATTTGCTGTTAAAATATCTGCCATAACTTTAATCCTGCCTCCTAAAAGAGAAAACTAATAGGAAGCAGGATTTAGTTTATTTAGCTATTAAGCTGCACCAGCTAATCCGTACCAATATCCATTTGTTCCGTCATGATACCATTTACATAAAACAACAGTTTCAGCACTAACGTCCCAAGATGAATAACCTTTAATCACAGCATCGTTTGCAGCATTCTTGATAGTTAAATCATCACTACCTGAATCAAGAACTAATAGGCATTCTTGCCCATTCCATTCACCATTAGATAGTAGTAATAAACCACTAGAAGCTGTAGTGACTTTTACAAGCCCTTTTGCAGTAACAGCAGCACCTGTAGAAGCTACAGCAGTTACCGAAGATACTTCTTGATCATCTACGTGTTTAGCAGGTTTTTGTACTTTTGCCATAATCAGCCTCCCTACGATCCGTTAGTGAATAAAGCTGCACCAGTTGAATCAACATCAGCTGTTCCAGCATTACCACTTACTAACCAATGACCTCGGCCTCCTACAATACCCAGATATTTCACTGAAATTGAAGAACCTAGTCCACCAGCACTATTAGCCAAGTTATTGTCTAATACTATTTGCGAATCATCTGCAGCAGCTTGAGCAAATGCAGCAGCTTCATTATCTGTAGCTCCTGATGCTCCTAACATTACACCACCAATGAAAGTATCGCCTGTAGTATCAGTAAGATCTTGACATTTAATCGTATACTCGCCTGTACTTACACCGACAACTAAAAATGTATAATATACACCTTCAGATAGTCCTGTAGTATCAGGCAGGTTTAGAGTTATTGTAGTATCCGCAGCAGTTCCATCTAATCCATATACGATACCTGATTCCGATTCAGGTATACTATATGTTCCAGATACAATTAGCTTATAGCCTACATTTTTATGAACTGACAAAGCATCGCCATGCTTGTTCATACCATATTGTGGAATTGCCATAATTAATCTCCTTATGTCCAGATAGCATGTGTTTCAGGACAACACCATTCCATGCCAGCTTCTGTTAATATTTGATCTACTCTTCTGTCGACCCCAGAGTTTTCAAGCGTTTGCACACCAACGTAGACGGCTGTATCTCTATTAAGACCGTTACCAACTAATGGTCTATATGCAGCATATTTCATATTAATACCAAGCATTTTAATATTAGTACCATCTAAATGTACATTTCTAGCAATATTCATATCGCCGTATACAGTAGAGATAGTAGTAATATCAACACCAAACACTTTCTTTTTACCAGTCATTGAAAAATCTCCTCTAAAATTAGGTGAAATTTCTAGATTGTTAGCATAATATCCAGATAATTTATGTAGCCAATTGTAAACTGCTGTAGAACAGAAGAATACAGTTGAACCTGCATTATTATAACGTGGATCTAACATAGCTGACAAGTCATCTAAGAAAGAATCTTGTGTTTTAGTTGATATGTTTAATGAAAAAGCATTACCATATGTGGAAATAAAATTAACAGCACCTTCAGTAGTTTTACTTGTAGCTGATTGTTGATTTCCAAATAATAATGATTGTTCAATATCCCATTTATGCTCGATTAACTTTTCTTTCCAGATTCTAGCCCACTCATTACCTTCATACTTAAGAACAGTAGCTCTATCAGTATTATTCATCACGCATGATGTTTTCCAGATTTGAGTTTGACCATAACCTGTTGAGTAAGGTTGATCTTGCCATGTTTCAGGATAACCACTTCCAGCATCAAAAGCTGTACCAACAACATATGTTTTAAAAGCTTCCATAAACTCGGAGCTTTTAGTTGTAGTTGTTACAGTGCCATCATATGCTAAACCAGCTGCTGCATCAGTTGTATCATCACCACCAGATACTGCATCCATAAAGAATACTGCACTTCCAGAACCTTTAATACATGTTGCATTTACAACTGCTTTATTAACACCAGTTGCAGCCGCACTACTACTTGCAGGAAGAGTCGTAAGATCTACAGAGTTAATTCTCCACAATGTATATCCAGACACAGTTCCAGCATCAGCATTAGCTTCACTTGATGCATGTGGTACTTTTATAATTTGACCAGGTACGAAAAATTGAGGTTGTGTACCCTCAACACCTTCGTAATAGTCAACTACTTTACCAAAGACATTTTGTTTATTCCCATCAGAGTCATAATCACAAAAGTAAGAAAATGAATAAACATTTCCTTCTGCAGGAGTCCCTGTTGTTGCAGGTGCTGTTGCAGGTACACTTATTGCACTAGTACTAAAATCGGACATCAACGCATATCTTTTGGTATACGAGGATCTCTTTTCAGTAAATTTGAAAGAAGGATCATCAGTCGGTTTTTTAGAAACCATACTTACGAATCGAAAGAAGGGATCTTGAGCTAGAGCTAGTTCAGATACGTAGTCGCCGAAATTGTACTTTCTACGCAACGCTCCTGTATCTAGCTGAGTTGAAGACTCGCCTCTTTCAATTGAACCAGAAGTATAATTACTCCCAGTTACATTTAAGATTTCAGACATTTGTCTCTCCTTAACTTATTATTAAGCTTGGACAGACATAATTTCAAATAATTATGAACCTATCCAAACAGATTATCAACGCTATTATCAAATCCTAGAATACTATCAAACACATCTCTGTCTTGACTAGTTTCTACTCTTTGACTATTAGCTCCAGATGCGGATGTGGGCATATTTCTAACATTTTTCATTTGATTCATCATATCCTTTTTAGTAGAACTGGCTACATTGTTTGCAACCTGCTCTCTATTTACGACAGAATTAATATCATCTAATGTCATTCTATGACGTTTAGCTTTTTGTTTAAAAGACTTCCAATCATCTTCTGACATATTATGTTTTTTTCTAAATGCATCCTCGTCAGCTTTACGTTTCTGAGCTAAGTCAACTTTCATGCTTTGTTCTTTTTGCTGTTCGATCATTTGTCCCATTCTTCTTTGGACCAAACCATCTACATGAGCATTCATGACTTTAGCACTATCTGAATCAGGGTCTTGCATTGCTTCGTTTTGATCAAATACAAAATCTTCATCTAATCCCATTTGTTCTTGTATTGATTGAGCAGGTGCACCACCACTGGTTAGATATTCTCTAACGTGCTGAACTAATCCGCTATCATTTTTCATTGCTTCGAGAACAGGAATAAAAGGTTGTACCTTTTTAAATTCCTCCCTCCACTTAACAGCTTCACGGCTACTATCTTTGTAGCGCTTTTCCCAATCTGTGCTGTTTGCAGACTGCTTCTCTAGCATGTTGGAGCCTTGATCATTGTTAGCGTGGGTTACCTGTTCGGGGCCACTGGATTGATTAAGGGTTACCTCAGGGCTATCCATTATTCCTCCATTTACCTCATTATCGAGGTTATTGAAAAAATCGTCAGAGCCTGATTTATTTGGTTTTAGGTTAGCTTGCGAGTTAGGATGCTCTCCTCTTCCATAAGATTCAGATGCTTCCTCTAGCGAGCCCTCCTGCATTCCAATACCAGGGTTACTTTGATTTGTTTCTTCAGACATTATAGTCTCCTTTTTGTGAATAAATCTTTGCTTGTATTTTATTCATTTTCTGAACTACTTTCCAAGTCTTTTTTTTGATTATTTAACATATCTTGAGATCTTGCTCTTATTAATTGGGCATCATTATTCATTGAACCTCTTAATAATTTCTGTTCTCCTTGAGTTTGAGTGAGCTCTTTATCCATGTTACTTTTAACTTGCTCTTTCTTTTTATTTATTTCGACATCAGCTTGCATTACCTTATTTTTAATACCAGCTTGAACTAATTGTCTTTCTAATGTTTCAATTGTACCTTGACTATCTTTTAATGCTTCATCAAGTGATCCTATTTGACTCTGAAGTTGAGCATATAAAGATTTTCTTTGGACAATTTTTTCTTTATTTCTTAAATCTGTTTCAGCTAATACTGCAATATCATCAACAACTCCCAATTGCAATAATTGTTTTAATTCCTCTAAGTATGCCCATCTATTTACAGGTAAAGTAGAGCCAGCCACTATTCTAATGTCAAATTTATGTGCTGTAACGTCCATTGATTTTCCTACAGCTTCCCCCATATCATTATATATAGGTATATTAATTTCTTGGTCCCTTCCTTCTTGTATAGCATTAGGTTGAATTATTCTAAATCTTTTATTAGCAGTATAAGTTGCCTGAGCATATTGAACAATAATTTGGCCTAAATGAGTTAAAGCTGGTTCTATTGAATTGCTCATCCATTGTCTTATTCTTCTAGTTCCATACTCATCTAAAGCTAACATTCCTCTATATGTTTCAGAAGCTCCCGCAGAATCTCCCATCATAGAACTATAAATACCTGCAAGATATTCCATATCACTTTTTCCTTGTTGGACTATAGAAAAGAAAGCATTTGATAAGGGGGCAGGCATAACAGGAGTAGGTCTTTCTACACCAGGTCTAATAGGCAATAAAGCTCCTGGACTAGATGCATATTTTTCCCATACATCAGGATCTATACTTCCCTCTTCATACATCCATCTTAATGAACTTCCTAAAGATGCATTATGAACCATTATTTGATGAGCTTTATTTATTTCTTTTTGTTTGCCTATCAATGGAGCAACAGCACTTATTGGATATGGAGTTCCTGTCCATTTAAAATGAAATGGAACTAAAGGATACTCTTTAATATTTTCAGGTAACACTTGTTCATATAAAACCTTATCACCAGCTACACAAATTTGTTTTACTCTTGTGTCAAAAAACGAAACAGCTTCTACTATATTTTTAGCAAATTCCTCATCGGATATTAATATTTTATATTCCTTTTCTGTTATTATAGTATTCTCTATTTTAGATGCTTCTGCCTGTAATTGGCTCATGCATTGCTGAGCAAATGCCTGTATCTGTTCAGCTGCATTCTCCTTAGCTTTTTCTAACTCAAGTTGCATTCTTTCTGGAAGAATTTCCCCTTTTTGAACACCTTCTGCTAATTCCTTCTCTCTTTCTAACAACTTAACTTCTAATTCAGCGGACATTTCTTTTACCATTACAGCACACTGCTCTTCCATTTGTTTTAATTGCGCCTTATCTGGAGGTATTCTATAAAATACATTCATATATTTTATTTTTACCTTTTCATATATTTCGAAAAATTCTACAAGATCATCCATCTCTCCATCTGGAGTAATTCCCTGAGTAGATGAACCATCAGCAGAATCATTAAAAGTAAATAATTTTTGATCCCTATCTCCCATTCTTCTAGCAGAAAAGGATCTTTGATAATTTTCGTCACTACTCGCTTGAGATATTTTCCTCTTATGATCAGGGAATAATGTCATTAAATGCTCTTTTGGTAAAACCTTTCTAATCATAATAAAGGATGCATCCTTAAATAGCATATCTCTCGATTTTGGATCTACATATATATCAAAAGGTTCAGGTTGCTGTATAACCACCTCTCCCATCCCATTATCTGCATCTCTATCTACTGTAACCAACAAATATCCTATACTTTTAGTTATACTATCATTAACAGCATTTGCATACAAAGTAGAACCTTTCGAATTATACCAAATATAATCAGATAAATCAGAGACAACGGCTGCAACATCAGAATCACTACCCTCCGTTCCAATAGCCTGCCATCTAGGTTTATTTGCAGTAGCATAAAAATTTAACATTTCCACAACAGGTAAGATTCTATTTATAGTAAAAGTAGGCATCCCTTGATCCTCTAATAAAGTCCTTTCTTCTTCAGATAACTGCTCATCATGAGAAAACTCATAACCCTTTTGGTTTATATGTTCCCATTGTTGCCTAGTCCAATTATTTGCTAGATTATACAGCCGTCTTATTATATCAGGTTTCTTTTTTGCCATTACTTATTCCTTAAGGTATTTGTTTAATTAAATTATTATTTAAACGAACAACTCCTTCTGGTGGATCTGTTCCTTCAAATGTTATTTTCAAATTAGCATAATTATTTCTCATTGGTAAAATAGAAGAGCCTAAATCTGCGCTTATAGCTCCTGCATCTTCCTTGCAAAAAATACCACCACCTGATTTGGACTTTCTTTTACCAAAGTTATTTAACTTAACTTTTAAATCCATCGTTAGTTCCTTTATTTTTATAGAACTCTGTGGTGCTAATGTTGCCAATGGTACATTTATTTCCTCTCCATTTACAACCATTTTCATGCATTTTGGTGTACCATCCTCATTTACATACTTACTTAAGGCCTCTATGTGCTGATTTTCAGCTAATGCCTGAGCCTGAACAACTGCGTCATAAAGACCTTTAGTTAAATGGTCTAAGAAATTCCCTTTTTTAACCTCCTGGTTGATCGCCACTGGGAGCCTTATCTTTAGTTTTACCTATAGAGCTATTTAGCATATCCATTACTTTCATTAAGCCTTCAGGTTTTTCCTGTTTGCCTTTAACTGAAATAGTATACTTAGCTGATGTATCAGAACTTCTATTACTTTCAGAATGATGAGACACCTTGCCTTCAAAACTTGCTTTCCAGCAAGCAAATCCACATGAAGCATTAACAGTTGCGCTTGAATCTGTAGATGATTTTGAAGAACTTTGTGTTGATACTTCCATATTAAATTCAATATCAATACTATCTACACATAAGCTAGGTATATTGATAATCGATAATAATGGAACATCTAATTTTACTTCTTCAGATCCATCTGCATAATTAAATGTAACTGATTTAGTATTACCCTTATCATCCATTCCAACCTCAGTTATAAACTGAGCAGTTGTAGATGCTAAGGATTTTTGACCTTCAGCTGCTGCCAATAAAGGCGCTGCTATAAGGTTTTCTATTGGTAACCCAGTAAACTGGTTTGCAATACTACTTGCCATTACTTCTCCTTTTATTTATTAATTCAAAATGTGGAAAATCATCAAATTTGTTATCGTCTACTTCAAAATTCATATTCCAGTCTCCTCCCCAGCGAAGAGTAATACCCATCCCACGAGCCACCCCAAGGACGAACCCAGCAAAAAGATGGAAACGTTCTCTATCATTCCAGTCAATAGGGTAAGGACAGACATCAACAGCGTTACTAGGGCTAGCATTATGCCTCCCATTTGGGTAACGTACTTTAGTCTTTCCCTCTTCATATAATTTATCCTGTCTTTCTCCACTTCGATGCCCTTCTATAATCGAGCAATCGACATATTTAATTACTTCGTTAAATACTTTCTGTAACTTTTCATCACATGTTGCTAATCTTTCCTTGGATCTTTTTCCGAATTTTGCCATATTATTTTAGAAAGTCAAAGACATCCATATTTTTAATTGACTCCCATTTTTCTTCTAATTCTCTTTTATCGGTTTTTAACTCTTCAATATTTTTTGTTTGTTGTAATTTTATATCAGGTTTAAATTGAGCGTATTCATCCAATGTTCCATACTCCTTAACAACTTCACCCTGTCTCATTAGATTTTTTTCATAACCCTTAACAACTTCTTTTATTTCAGCATTATTCATATAACTTTTTTCTAAATCTCTCCAAGAATCATTGCTATATCTCCAGGGACGCTTTTCTAGCATTTCAAGTTTAAAACCCTCAATGAACTTTTTTAAATTAGGAGATTTGAAAAATTCTGATTTAGGTAATTTTTCTAATTCTGCCTTACTTAAATCCTGAAAACCTTCTATCACTTTGTCAAGATTTTTTACAGTAGGGGTATGAATTTGAGGTATCACATTATTTTTTATAAAGTCATCTTCCCATTTATTAACATAATTATTTACAATTTTTTCCTGCTTAACAAGGGCAACGGCTGTCTTTGATTTATTTGCATCAGAGACTTTATCGACAAATGATAGTAATTTTTTAGGATTCGCTATTAATCTCCAAGACGAACCCACACCTAATGCTGTAAAGATTACATTAAGCGGGTCTGTTAAAAAGTTTGCTATATAATCTGCAGACTCTTTATTTGTTCCTATTGGAAGCGAACCAGATGCCCTCATCTCATCCCATGTGTTATTTTCTTCTATATAATCCGAAAGAGCCTCCGTAGCAGCATTATGCACACCTTTTATTTTTGTCCACAAAGACATTATGCTGTTACCCAACTCTTTGCTTTAGGTTTCTTTTTATACCATCCATCTTTTGATTCACGCATCCCCTGTGGAGGATGTGCGTATTTACATGCATAAGCTAAAGCATCTATAGTATCATCATGAGCCATACGAGGCCCAAAAGTCATAATTTCTCTATGTAGATCGTATTGTGTTTTTTTAATATGCACTTGACCTACTGAAAATCTTTGTGCTAATATTTCTTGTATTCTATCTCTTTTGCTCATCCTATTCCCAGGTTTTTCTTCCTTAAAGGAAATTATAAATTCATTCCTTCTTCTCATCTCAGCTCTAATAGCTTGAAATACTGGTTTACTCATACTTGTATCCTCAATAGTAAATAATGTAGGTTTATAGAACTTAGCATATTGAAAAATATAATCTACAATACCTTTTTTATCTGTTCCTGGGACACCCAATACTGGCAAAGTCCTATCCCTGATATAATCAAGAACATATACACTATTATCTGCGGAGACTGCAACAGCAATGATAACAGAGAAATCCGAATTACGCCTTGCAGAATCAGTCGCTGGATCCACTCCAACAAAAATATTACATGGCTTGGCATCCTCACCATCAGGAATAATATATGGTATTCCAGAGTCTGCATCTAATGTAAATTTACCATCCCAATATTTTATATGTTCCCTATTAAATATAGAGTCTTCTTCGCTTTGAACCTCCATCATATATTCTTGATAGAATTTTTGAGGAGTTCCAGAGTCTTGATAAAACTTCTTTTTTCTTTGCATCTCCTTATGACCAAACCATGAAGGCCATAAAGGAGTGCCATCTTCCTGTAATGCTTTATATGTAATCACTTTCCAGCTATAGTCTTCTTCTCGTTTTTTAGCTTGTTCGTAACCCATTAAAATCTTTTGTATAAATGAATCAAAATGAACAGGTGTTCCATTTATTCTAAGTCTTCCAGTCTTCGGTTCCAAGGCAGGAAAGACGACTGCGGTAACAAGGTTTGATATTTTTGATCTCGATTCCGATGTAACTGTATTGTTTTCATCTTCAAAATCATCAAGAACGATAAGATCGTAACGTTTATGCAACTTAGCACCACCACGAATACCAGATAAATTAGACTTACTAATAAGTTTGCAACCGTTTGAAAGCTCAATATCATCTTCTGTCCATTTTTTGCCCTTTAAACTACCGAAATAATAAGAAACTTTTTCATTATATTCCAAGTGATATTTTATATAATCTAAATTAGGAACTGATATTTTAGACGAGGCGGCAACCCAGCCATAAAATAAAGGTTCATTAGAAAACAGAAAATCATGTAAAATACTACATTTTGTTAAAACAGTTTTTCCATGACCTCTTGGCAATATTACTGCCAACTGTCTGTGGCTTAAATCATTTAAAGCATCAGCTACTTCATAATGAAAAAAAGGAGATTCAGATCTCATGAAATCATCAGGCAAAAATAATTTACCAAAAGCAATTAAATCATTCTTAGCAAGCATGAAGGTTTCTTCTTCTTTTGAAACATTATGTAGATTTATATTACTCATATATTTCTGGATCTAGTCTGTACTCTTTGTCAACTTCACATATATCCATTAAATTATTGCATACAGTAGAAGCAATTTTATAATATTTTTTTTCAGGAGTATTAGTTGCTTTTGCCATCCTTTTTACATTGCACTCTAAAGGTCTTTCATCATATATTCCGCATTCACCTTCATCTGTTAAATGTACACAAGCTCCATCCTTCCCTTTAGGTACCAACCCCATGCTAGCATTTAAGTAACAACAGGCCGTACATTTAGAGCATTCAAACTTCATTCTTCGTTTAAAAAGTTTTCATCTCTTTCCTGCCTTCTTACTTCCTGTACCATAAATTCCTGGGGTCCTTTTATTTGCTCTGTTTTAGAGTCATAAAACTCTCCCTCTCCGTCCATATTTACATACCTATTTGAATTTAAATCGCCCTTATATTTTGAAGGAAGAGTATCTCCAGGTTTAGGAACTGGTACTCCTGAATAAAATGCAGCGACATAATCATAATCTCTATTTGATGGATGGTTTATATCATGATGTATACCAAGCAAACTCGATACTTGGGAAAACCATTGTTCAAATGTTGGTCTATTTTCCATTAAAATCCTCCATATTTTTCGAAATCTTTTTGATATACATTATATACATCATCTGAATCCTCGTACTCTACAAAACTATCATCTGTTATACCAAATCTTCCATAAAAATTAATATCTTCAGCTCCAATCATATCCATTATATCACCTAAAGCTCCTGTACTTCCTGCAAAATCCCAACTATCTGCTAAGGATAAAAATGGCTTACCACCCTCTACTCCAATACTCCAATTAATTCTACCTAAATCTAAATCAGTAAAATGACTGACATCTACACCCTCTACATCACTTAATCTTAGTACTTCACCTTCATTTAAGTTTTCAATCCTTTTATTAAGTATATCTAAATTCTCCCGACTTCCTTGAAACCATTTAAATTCAACAAAAGGAGTTACATCGTATATTCTTTCATTTTCTCCAAATGAATAAGGTCTTCTTGAGGGAACAACAGGCGAATCAGTTAATCCCATTTCCTCAGGTGATTCATAACCAAAAAATGTTTTTAATAAATTTGGGGCAGGGCTAACTCCATATCGACTTATTGAAGCGGTTCTATCGGTAGAGAGTTCATTCATAGTTAAAGGCCTTTGCCCATGATACCCTCCAACTTCTCCTGTAAATATATTATCAAATCCAGCAGGCCAAAACCCCCAATTCGATGAACGTGCATCCGATCCAGCAAGATATGCAGCCTTCCTTACAAGCTCTACTTCTTCATCTGTATCCATCTCTTCCTTTAGATAATCAGAAACACTTTCACCCCCTGTACTACTTGGATCCATTACACCTAATAGATAATTCCAGCCCATACCCCATTTACTTACATTGCCTGACATTACTTAGCCTCTATTTCCTCAGGTCTCTTAGCCTTTGCTATAACCTTCTCATCAAAACCCTGAAAAACAGCTCCTGATATTTGTGTAACAGAAGTTTTATTTTTATCCTCAAGATCCATAATATCAGCTAACTTAAATAATGCCTTTAACTTTGTTTCATCCTTTTCAGAAGATCTTGCTATTGAATTAATACCACCTATTATAGTAGTCTCATCAATACCCAATTCCTCTAATACAGGCTTTAACTCTTCTTTCATTGCAGTCCTCACCCTTGTTGTTTTTATAAGTTGCCCAGCACGCAATCCTGCATAGTGCGGGTCATTAGTCGGGAATGCCTTTAGATACGCCATGCGAGCATCCATTCCAGATGCGATATACTGGACAAAAATCTCCTCACGACTAGAAAGATTCTCTCTCTCTTCTAATCTTTGATCTCTGTCTATGTTACCTCCAAAAGAGTATATATTGACCCTTTTAGAGGTATCCATTTTTGAATTATTTGACACAATAAAAGTACCCGTACAAGTACCGATATATTTCACCTGACGAACCCTTCCTTTGGGCTTAATCATGTTGCCTTCTCTTAAAATTTGTATCACGCAACCATCGTCAGCTTTCACCCAATCACTTATATGACCATCCCTCCAATCCTCAAGGTACTTTATTTTCTTAGGCACCTCTTCTATTGTGTCAAAAACTATATGATTAATTTTGTTTACTTTATAATGTCTCATTCTTATACCCAAACTCCGTCAGGATGTTTGGAGCGTTATGCAACCCCTAAAATATCATTTGAATTCGCTAACTCCCTAACACTCTCTGCAAACTCTCTTGTTATTGGTATCACATGGCCATTAACTTCAACCTCAGTATATAGATCATCTTCTTCAAATATTTCCTGTATATCTAACACCTTATGATTTTCAGTATCGTAAATAATTCTTAAAGTATATTTTTTGATGTTCATACAGATATCCCCTGTATAGCGAATGCTAAATTTTTTAGAAATTTTAACTGTAAACTTCGCTTTAAGCCAGTAATAAACTCCCATACTTAAACTTATATTACAGCAATTTTTATCGGTTATCGGGGACAAACTCTTTATCCTATATGGAGAGCAACCCAACTTCTGATCCTTAAAGCAGAACGATTCTCACGTGTACTTTTAGGATGATATCAAAAAGGAACATGATACCGATTGATAAATATAATATGATATAAATCACAAAAACAAGAGGTTTTAAAAATTATGCAATTTTAATGTGTGGTCTTTTATAAAAGTGTACCCCCTTATCGGTGGATTATCACTATCGTAATTTAGTTATTTTTGATTTATGTTTTAATGTTATTTTTAGAAGTTTATGAACTCATACATAAGGAGAAGTATATTATGGCTAGGAAAATAATAAAGCGTAATAGTTACGAACCTACACAAAGGCTAGAGGGAGATACTATAGAGCTAGATGTTAGTGATCCTATTCAAGCTGCATTTAAAGGCAGATGGATAAGAGACGTGTTGGATGGTAACTTTGATAATGCTGAATCCATGCAAAAAACAGCAGGTATATTTGTTAGTAAAACAAAGCATGTACCTGTTGAGGTTGGAACTAAGACAGTATATACCTTAAAGTCTACTACTAGTAAGAAGACTATGAAGGTTGAATCAGATGATGTGTTTAATACTCTGATGGATACAGGAGGTTTTACTCTTGAAGATACTGAAATAGTAAAGATCATGCAGTAAGAATCTATTGGGGGGTTGAAATCCAGTTTCATCCCCTCAATTTAATTTATATTAATATTTAATTTAATAGATACATACGGAATATGGATTGACATGGCAATGCGGTCTCTCAAATCGTATACACATGTACATACTATATATACCAACTTATACTAAACTTAAGCATAAGGTACAGTTGAAACTCCACTATTAATGTGACTTAGCGCAAGTCCGTAGTTTAGCGACTATGTAAGAAAGCATATGATAGGATGAAGAATACCAAGGCCTTATGCTTATTAGATTTATGGGGACTTACAGTAAATCTCGCACAGAGGCGTATTCTAGACTATGGTCTTGTTTAAGGAGTATGTATGTATTTAATTACAAGTTCCCATAAAGCGTAAATATATTAAAAGAATTCGTAAGAATCGGCAGTATCATGTCGTTAGGATAAGTATAGCAATATACCCAAAGTGACTTGAGTGTTACAACGAGCTCAATAGCGCATGTCTAGTAATAGACGGTCCAAAGATACAAGCTTCTACGTATATAGTCTCGAAGGCAAAGAGAAGATATATCATCAAGATGGTAATTGATGTGAGTATGGTAACATACAATAGGATAAGGAGTAGGAATAAATGGCTTTCATAAGCCTATAAAGTTGAGTAACATAGTTCATTCTATGTGAAAGCATTGGTAGCTTGAGTGTGACAGCAAGAGCGTATTCCAGTATTATGGTTAATCCTTTAGTGATAAAGGGCAACACCAAACATACCATAGTTTATAATATGTCAGTTATAAATTGTAGTTGTGAGCGTAGTATTTACTATCTTAATAGGATAGCAAGCTACTTCGTGAGCGACTCATAACATTTACCGTTATCGGGACAAAAAAATGATAACAACGAAAAACAGCCACGATTGTTAGATAAATAGGGTTCTAGTACTTAAATCTCTTGAAATACCAGAGAGCATGCTTAGTCTCAAGCTTAGTGTGTGTTGTAGTGAAAGCACTATATGGGTAGGCATATTCATATAGATGTGATGTAGCTGCTGATGACATTTAACAATAAAGAGTGATGATCTATAGCCATCGAGCCTGCTAGGGTACTATTCGCAAGGATAGTGGATGAGGACAAAACCTCTTAAAGAAATTAGGGGAACATAGTCTGCAAGTCTTAGCGTCCGATAGCCTACTCTCAGCTATCGAAAGATTTTTTATAATCAAGTAAATGAAAGGGGTTCAAAATAATGAATTATGAATTGTTAACCAATAATACTATGAGAATTTTTAATGAAATCATAGCTAAAGAAGAAGAGGATTTGATGAATAAGAAGATTAAAGAGCATTTAAAGAATCTAGGTTTGCGAAAAAATCAAAAGATAGATGGATATTTTATAGGTGTAGATTTTCTTAAGGTTAAAACATCTTATAAGAATTGTTCAAATCTTGTTACTATTAAAATATCATCAGGACATATAATTGATGTTCGTAGCTTAGGAAGAGAGGTTAGGTAAATGATTTACATTATGGCAACAGTATTTATAATAATATGTGTAGCATCAGTATGTTATAATAAAGGTGTTAGAACACAGCATCATGATAGTAGACATGACTCGTTCTACGCTATTAGTCAAAGAGAAAGAGAGGATAAAATATGAACAATAAATTAAAGTTGGATACAACGATATTGCAAAGTAATACTGCACATCATTTAGTGCAATTTATAGTTGAGCAAAGAAAGTTTATTAAACTTCTAACTGATTGGATGGATAGAGATGATGTTAAATCTCTTAATAGAGGTGATACAAGTTTAAAGAACTTAGAAGAAGATTTTGAATATATAAGTAGCAAACACTTAGATGCATTGCATAAAAGAATTGGTACTAATATATACAAATTTGAAGAGGATGAAGAAGAATAAACTATAATCAATGGGAGATCAGCATGAATAATTTCAAAAAAAGCGTAATACTTATGGGGATAGATTGGTCTAAGGCGGCTAAACTATTGGCTAAAAAGGAAATAAGATCGGAAGATGGTCAGTTGGCTGAAATTGTAGATTTACTGGATAGAGATATCCGAAAGTAGTACGCTGATGAACCCTAAAAGTTGGGATATTAGATGAAGTACAAGAGACTAACTTAAGCATTTAATATCCTAACTTGTTCAAAAATGGAGGATGTATGAAAAAAGTATTTAAACCAGTAAAAGAAAGATTTAAAATGGTCATATTTGTATCTAAAATATTTACATTTATGATGAAGATATTGCAGGCAAAGAATAGAAATTTGAAGCATAAAATATTAGTTCTAGAAGAAACTATTTATGAACAAAATATAATAATACAAGGTTTGGAGGATAGCAATGAAGAAAAGATCTTGGGGTAAGAGTAAATTATTCTATTGCCCAAAAGAAAGAAAAGTATGGCAGAAGGTAGCAAAACATATTGATGTAAAAGGCTATAAGATACATTTAGATATGCCTACATATGGTTTAGAAAGAAAAGAATTACCACGATAGATCATTGTGGTTTTAGTTATATATGCAGACGGGTTTAACGGCAGTTGAAGTCGACTATATACGGCGGCAGTGACCTAAGTAGTGTATATAACAGGATATATATTGAATAAAAGAAATCACGCTGAGAGCTGGTTACGTAGAGCTGAAGCCGCAGAGTATTTTAGCAAATATAGTAGTAATAACTGTAATAATAGAGACAGACCGATTAATCTGCTGATATTGTTATAATTTTAAATTTGTGTGGATATATCCTTCTATTACTACACCACACACTAGTTTAGAAAGACCTGGCTGGTATACCCATGGGCAGAACTCGTAGCTAGCAGAGCTTATGCAACACGTATACCAACGTTTAATAATATTATAAGGGTAGGTGGACATACAATGCTTATAATAGGGGGACAGAGGTCCGACAGATATCCCCCAAAGACTTAGTCCAACCTGAAAGATCTCTTCGGAATCCGAGTAAGGGTAGGGATAATAACCTAGATATTGTCGAAAAGTAACTTGGTGGAAGTTGCGTAACACTTATCAATAAAGGTTGGGGGACGACATGATGATCACTCAAAACACCTCGAAATAACAGATGGTTCGCCCCAAAGAATTAAAACTGAGAAGACAGTGACTTTGTGCGGTCGGTATGGGTAGCACATTACCTATGCTCCTCAAATAACTTAATTAGGAGTAAGAAATGAATGATGAATGGGAAGAAGTACCTACAGAAGATTTATGGCAAGATGGTGAATTAAAACATGATGAAGTATTTGATAAGATTAATTATCATTTATTCATTGAAGGAGATTGGAAATTAGTAAAAAGGCGAGAATGGAAGCCTATAAACAGACATAAGGAATCAACAACAGTATTATAAGGGGAAAAAATGGCTGATTTAACTAAAAAATGGACTAAAGTAGCGCAAAATGTTCTATTAGGAAGACAGATATTGAAAGTAGAGTATATGTCAAGTGAAGAATGCAATGAATATATGTGGTATAAAAGACCTATTACTTTCATATTAGATAATGGAACAAGAGTTATCGCTCAAATGGATGATGAAGGTAATGATGGTGGCGTTTTAACTTGTCTAACAGAAAGCAAGGAAGAAGTATTACCTGTATTAGGAGTTGATGATGAGTAAAATAGCTGATTATGCACAACAATGGTTAGAAGAAACAGGCTACGAATTAGGATACAATGAAAACATATTACCCAAACTTCAAGATATGGATATTATTAAAAAGAATGATATACCTGTCTGGGAGTATATGGGATACAGATCCGAAAAGAGCTTTTACACTCGAAGAGAACCAAGCGCATTGGCATTAAAGGAAATAGTTCAGAAATATGGTATGCATAGGAAAGATTATTGGGAACCAAAGAAAAAAGAAACACTCTTATTACCTAAAATAGAAGGAGATTTTAACAATGGACCAGAATTCTGAATGGTTAAGTATATGCTGTACAGCTGAATCTTTATATAACTTAGAGATATTAGAAGAGATGGATACAATAGGGATTTGCTCTAATTGTAGAGAACACACATCATTTGAGCAAGGAGATGAAATGCCTATACCAAATCATTGTATAGATTGTGATAAACCATCTATATTAACATTAAATGGCACACCATATTGTGTGAAACATTGGAAAAAAGCTAAGGAGAAAGAAAATGGGTAATATTCACGGAAACGAATATCCTCACTACAGTGAAGAAATAGTGCAGGAAATAAAGAATCATATTAACGATTTAGATAGTCTTGATGATTTATCTGTAATTGTTGATTATATTAAAGCAAAAAGAAAGCAATTAGCAGCAAGTAATGCAGCTGGTTTAATAAAAGGTGATGAAGTTAGGATATCTGGTTCTAATAGAATAGAAAAAGGTATTATCACTAAAATAAATAGAACAAGAGCAGTAATTGATGTTAATGGAGTTTCTTGGACTGTACCTTTTGAAATGATAAGGAAAGTATCTAATGAATGAAGAATATTGGTTAGATAAAGTAGATGTATTTATTGAAAATCAAGTTAAAGGAGATTGTAATGTCAAAAGAAGTAGAAATTGGGTCAACAGAATGGGTAAAAAATTGGATGAGAGAACGAAAAGCAAAGAGAATAAGCAAAGCATCATCATTAAAGGATCTAGGAGATTATTTCAAGGATCTAGGATATAAATATATAAGAGTATATTATGAAGGTTGTGGTGATAGTGGTGATTGTTTTCATGCAGAAGGTTGGAAAAAAGAAATAGATCTTGAAGGTAGAGATGAGACAACAGGATATTATCCAGATACATATCAATGTAAACCTTATAATCATAACAAACAAGAAAACTTTGATGAATGGAAGGGTATGAATAGGAATCAAAAAGAACTTGAAGAACAATATAAGTTGTTTAGAGATAATCATCCTGATAATAATTTTATCAAAGAATTACATTGGGAACTTGTTGAGCTTGTAGATTATGATTGGTATAACAATGAAGGCGGTCAAGGTGAATTAGTATGGAATCTAGAGAAAGAGGAATTTCTATGTAATGGAGAGCAGAATAGATATGCTTGTGTAGAAGTTAAAGAAACATACTTTATGGATGGTAGAGAACCTAAATACGAATATGGTAACGAGGTTTACGAAAGATGAAAGCCTTTAATCATTGTAAATCAAGTGTAAAGTATTTTGGTGGCCAGGAATCGGATTATCATAAAATTCATGCTTGGTTTGATGAAACTAAGAATAATTGGGCTGATATGAGACATAGATCTTTAAGACATCATTGCTTAGGTGTAAAATGGTGTGAAGATAAATTTGGAATAACAATAAAGAACTCTGATGGTAAAGAAATACCAGTACGTTGTATTGCAGAACAACATGTAAGAGAGGATCTAGGCTTTATTCCTACAGTTCAAGATTGGCTTAAAGAAATGAAACCAAAACCTTGGATGGCAAGTACCAAGAAGAATATTAAAAAGATGAATTTAATGTAGTCATGTCAGTCACGGAGTCGCTGCAGCCGATCTCTAAGAGAACCTGTATGGCGCTGTATTAACTAAGCTAAAGGGAGTAGTGTAGCGTGGATATCCTGACATCTAACTAAAAGCAACGTGTTGGACCTGCTTCCTTAATAAGCCCAGCCGATTTAGGGTTACAGTTGCATTGACTACATTAATAACTTTAAGAGGGTGAGAGTCTAGGTGATGCATCAGTCATTAAATTGGCAGCCACAAAGTAACATAAAATTAACTGTTACACCACCCTCTTAATAACTTGGAAAGTTTGTCCGCTTTTAGTAAATTATAACCCCCACAAATAGGAGAAATTAATGGAACAAGATAATGAAACCATAGATATACCTATCTCTGATAATGAAGAACAAGAGGTAGAAGATAGAAGACAACCTGTATGGAAATCCGATAAAATAGATAGACTGGCAACTGCATTAGCTAAAGCACAAGGTGATATGAAAGGTGCTAAAGCTAGTAGTATAAATCCATTCTTTAAATCTAATTATGCTGATTTATATACAGTTATTGAATCTTCTTTTCCATATTTAAGTAAACAAGGATTATCTGTTGTTCAAGGTCATGAAAAAGATGATAAGGGAACATTTTATGTAACCACTACACTATTACATGCATCAGGACAATGGATTAGATCGAAATTGCAAATGCCAGTAGGAGGCAAAAAGGATGCGCAAGCAGTTGGTGCTACTACTACATATGCAAGAAGATTTGCTTTATCTGCTATGGTAGGTATTGCACAAAAAGACGATGATGGTGAATCGATAACTAATCGTAAATAAGGAGAAAACATGGCAATTAAAACAATGTCAGCTTCCAGCGGTGGAAGTAAGTTTGAAGAAGGATGGCATCAAGTAACTATATCTAAAGCTGTATACGGTGTTTATGAATCAGCTGTACCAGATACACCTGATAAAAGATACCTAGATATATGGTTTGAAGGTTATCCTGATAATATGAATCTTCGTGCTTATGAAGTATTTAATAAGACAACTAAAGAAGAATTCAAAGTAGCAAATATCTTTAAGTATGCTAATGCTGGTATAGTAGGTGTATTAAAAGATCCTAATGGTAAACATCCATTGATTCAATTTGATGATGAACCAAAAGGGCTAGTAGGTAAAGTTGTAAGCATTCTTATATACAAAGAGAATAAGACAGGTGAAAACTATTCTCGTATATTTGATGGTATAGCACCTACTGAGCAACAAGGTGAACATTTGTCATTTACATCAACAGATGTAGAATCAATTAAAGCTTCGGCTGAAAAGAGAGTGACAATAATGTTAGAAGGATCTAAAGGTGTATCACCTAATAGTGCTACTCCCGCAGAACCATTTGCTAACCAGTTTTAGGATGACGTGGATTAGTCGCGTTTACTAATATCCTAATAATTCTGTTGGGAATCTAGGCTATTTCCGTGGACTAGAAATGCGGGTAGAGCAACACGGGTGTCGTGTCGGAATAAATAAACTTAAAGGAGAAATTATGACAGTAAGAGAACATATTAAAAGAGAATTAGAAAACTTAGAAAACTCACCAATGAGAACTTTTAAAACTTCTGATATACAGGAATTATCTTATGAAGGTAAGCAGGAATTTGGTAATTATTTAGGTAGTCCTGGAACTTATACTAGAGAGTTTAGAAGAATGAGAACTGATGGTGTATTAGTAGTAGAAAAACTTGCTAAAAAAGGAAGACAACAGGTTTGGAGATTAAGTCAGATTACACCTACAAATAGTTTTAAAGGAAAAATGTATAAGGAATTTACTGAAAAAGATATACCATTTTAAGGAGATAATATGATAAAAGAGTATGCATTTGGATTAGCTAATAGACATCACTTTGGAGATACAAATGATGTAGAGAAATACGCAGGTATGGCTCAAGATACATTTATGTCTTTATGGGATTATGATGCTCATGTAGTTGATTTTGTAAAGGAAAAAGGGAGTTTATCTGGATATGATGGAATACTTTATATGCCAGATGAATTCATATTGGATGTAGATGGAGCAAATCCTAAGCAGGCCAAAGATAAAACTATAGCATTAACTATAGAGTTGGATGATTTATGTGTACCCTATCAGATATATTTCTCAGGAACAGGGTTTCATTTAGGAATACCAGGCAATGCTTTCAGATGGAAGCCGTGTCCAGACTTACATTTAAAAGTTAAGGACGAATTAAAAGCTAGAGGTATTTATGAATATGCAGATCCGTCAGTATCAGATAAAACAAGAATCATCAGAATAGTAAATACATTAAATGGTAAATCTAAGTTATGGAAAATACCATTAACTCATAGTGAATTACATGGAACTATAGAAGAAATACAGAAATTAGCAGGTAGTCAACGCCATACATTTAAATGGAGTACAGCTGTTAGAGAAAATGATTGTGATCCTGTGTTCGATGTATTAGAAAGAAAGAATAAAGCAAGTGATAAAGTATTTGAATCTGTATCTCTAGGTAAGAATCCAGATCCTGTATGGTATCCTTGTATACAAACTATGATGGAAGGAACTGCTCAAGGCTCAAGACATCAGATAGCACTGCGTATTGGTGCGTTTCTAAGATGGAGATATCCAGAACATATAGTAAGGCTAGTAATGGAAGATTGGAGACAAAGGGTAGATATAGGTACAAGTCCATTTACTAAAACTGAGATGGATAAAATAGTTACTGATTGTTATGAGGGTCACAATGGAAATGGTTATAATTATGGATGTAGTGATATTCATATGGATAAACATTGTCAGTCAACTTGTAGATTATATAAGTCTAAAGTATCACAACACACAATGGATGCAAAAACTATGGAAAAAGAATTAGTGGAGTTCTTTACAAGAAACCACAACCCTATAGATATAGGAGCACCATATGGGCAGAAATTCCCAATATATCCAGGTGAAGTTGTAATATTACAAGCTCCTCCCAAGTCTATGAAAACAATGTTATTACAGAATCTAGTTAATAGGTTTAAACGTACTACATATTTCATGGAAATGGAAATGAGCCCTAGACAAATGTGGATGCGATTTGTTATGATAGAAAATAAATGGACTGAAGAAGAATTAAAAGACTATTATAGCAAATATGCTAACGGAATAAGCGAAGACTTTGATTGGTTAACTGTTGATTATAGCAGTTGTTATCCTCAAGAATTACATAAAAGGATATTAATGTTACCAAAGAAACCTGAAATCGTAGTTGTAGATCACATGGGATTATTTAAATCTCAAAAGCATGATAATAATATGAAAGTAGAGGAAGTTTCTCAATCTTTAATGGAACTTGCAGTACATAATAATATTATTGTATTTGCTGTATCTGAAATAACTAAAACAGCTTTTAGTGAAGGTATGAATATAGCTTCATCTAAAGGTTCATTTAGAATAGCCTATAATGCTAATAAAGTATTGTCATTAACTCCTTTTAAGGATGAAAACAAACTTATTAAATCATTAAGGTTAGAATGTACAGCAAACAGAGAAAGAGAAAGCCTCGATTTACAATTACCTGTAAAAGATGCTTTAATTGGATAAACAATTGAGGGAGAGTATATTCGTAAGGATATACACAGATTAATAGTCGCCCAAACAGTTCACAGACTATTAATTTGCCTGTTTCACTCCCTCAATAAAATTAAAAGGAGAAGATATGAATCCGTATCAAGAAATAAGAAAAGTGCCTTTAGAATCATTCGATGGTCTTCAATCATCAGCTTATGCTGTACAAAGATTAGATGAAGAAAAAGGTTGGCAAGAATCAGGTATAGTAGGACATAATTATATGTTATTACCTAACCAAGAAGTTAAAGAAATAGCAGATGATTTATTAAGTAGTTCTTATACTAGTTTTGAATTAGACAAAGAGTTCTTTAATGGTAAAAGCTTTATGTTAGCATATAAGGCTGTAGATAGCATAGCAAGTGTAGATTACACTGTAGATGATAACGAATTAGATAAATTGAATTTAGGTATACAATTTTGGAATAGTTATGATGGTACAAGATCGTTTGGATTTTCATTAATGCTCTATAGATTAATATGCACTAATGGAATGATGAGCAAGCAATATCTACAAAACTATAGATTTAGACATAATCCTGGATCTGAGGATTGGGATAAACAATTAGAATCTATGGTTCATATGATAAATATGACACAAGATGGAGATAATAATGATGTAAATACTATGATTAAAGGTATTAAACAATTAAATAATCATGCTATAGATGTTGAAGAAATCAGCAATATTAGACACAATCATCTTCAAAACATACCAACAAGTGTATGGGGTGAAGTTGTGGATAAATTTACTGATCCTCGTGGCGATTATCATGGTACTAGCAATGGTTGGGGATTACTTAATTCTGCTACAGATATATTGTGGCATAAAAAGAAGCCAACACTTGCATCATATAATCATAATGCTATGATAACAGATGGTATAATAAACGCAATTTGTTCATAGAATTACAGGTCGTTGCCGTAATAAATCATGAGCCCTGTAAACACTTGAAGCGAAAGCGGATGAAAGTCGGAAAATTGAAAGAGCCAATAACTGGTCCTGCCTGAGGAAATGCATGGAAAGGCCCCTCTAAAAGGAATATGTGAGGCTCTTTTAATTTAATAAAAGGAGAAAAAATGACAAGAAAGCAAATGAAAACACTAATAGATAATATCTTTAAGAAGATTCAGAAAACTAGAGAAGATGGACAGAAAGAATATGCAAGAGATAAAGACAATGCTTTTGCAAACTTTGAGCGAATAGCTAATAATCTATCTATATCTAGGGAGAAAGTCCTATTAACATACCTTTTAAAGCATATAGATGGCATATGTGCACATGTTGAAGGACATGAAAGTCAAAGAGAAGATATTACTGGTAGAATAACAGATAGTATTGTATATTTATGCCTATTCTGGGGTATGATTGAAGGATCTGAGTACCCAGGTAAGTCTAAATATTACTATAATAGATTAAAGGAGAATAAATGAAACCAACACCTAAAAGACAAGCAAAAAAGAAAGAAGAAGCGAAAGAAGTAAGAGAAAAAAATGAAGAAAGATTCGCTGAGTTAATGCATAATATTTTAACCAGAATTAAACAATTAGAGTTAGATTCTGATAGAATAAAAACTAGATTGGGGTTATAATAATGAGTAAAAAACCAAAAGTAAAAATCAAAAACTATGATGAACCCATTATGGAATTGTTCCAAGGCATGGTTAGTAATTTAATGAAAAATATAACTGCAATGGAAAATGCTATTAATTCTTTAGATGGAGCTTTATCTTCATATATTGAATTTAATGGAAATCATAAAGAATGGCAAGAATGGTTAGCTATTAAGTTTAAAGAATATGAAGATAAGGAGAAAGAGAATGACGCAAAATCAAAGAAATCTGGAAATAGCTCTAGAGGAACTGGAATTAACAAAACTGATAAATAATCAACTAAAAAGTCAAGTAAAAAGACTAGAAAATGAAATCTATCAGCTTAAACACCCTGTAAAAATAAAATCAGAATCACCTATTAATATAGATCACATATTAGAAGAGTCTAATAATGCTATGAATAGGTTTTCTGAAAAGCTACGAAAGGAGAATGCTAAAAATGCCAAGCAAAAACAAAGCAAGGGGTAATAGATTGGAAAGATTGGTAGTAAACCAAGCTAAGGAAGTGGGAATTAGTGCTATTAGAGCATATGCTAGTAATGGCTTGTCTTTAGGAGAAGCAGAAGATGTAGATGTTAAAATTGGAGAATTTAAAGGCCAATGTAAAATGAGAAAGAAAATTGCATCATTTATGAAACCTCCTGAAAGTTGTGACATAGCATTAATTAAAGAAGACAGGGAAGACACTTTAGTTGTTATAAGATATCAAGATTTCCTTACAATGATACTAAAGCAAATGGGAGTATTATGAAATATAAGGGCAAAATATATAAAGTAAAATCCTATAAAAATAACTACGATAATACCCAAAACCATACAGTAAATTCTTTAAGGCTAGATAAAATAGAATTAAAAATGGATAAAATAATTGGAATGTTGTATGACCTTTTAAGACTGGGTAGATAGTTCATAAACAAACATGTGGCCTGCGTAAGCAGGTCATATGTTACTTGAATAATTCTATTAATCGAAGTTTTATTAAAATCAAATCATCGATATCTTTTCTTAGCTTAGTTTTTTCCTTGCAATCTTCTAAAGATTCATATAAATCAGTCACATTAGCAGTCACATTATATAGTTTATTGTATAAAAACCTATTTTCAGCTCTTTTTATTTTACTATGTATCCATCCTAAGGATACTTTTCTTTTTCCTTTTGTAATCTCTGTAACCCTATGAAGACAATTTGAGGGATATATTAATAATGTCCCTTTTTTACATTTAAAAGACTTATTTCCAAGTTCAGTTTCTATTTCCAAATATCCCCCACTATAAGAACTTGGATTATTTAAAAAAAGTGTATAAGAAACATTTCCTGGATTATTGTCTGCAGCACTAGAATCAACATGCCAATCATATTTATCTTTATTATTATAAATACTTAATCGACATGTCCTTATTCCAAAATAAGGACCTAGAAAAGGTACTAATGTATTAGGAGTATGCTTGGGAAATATAATAGGAAAGAGTTCTTTAGGAACTTTATATATAATGCTTTTTTTTAAATCTTTAATAAATAATCCAGCAGTTTCTTTTCCATCCTTGGGATCTAAATGATCAAACATTCTAACTACTTTATCAACTTCTTTTGAAGTTAGGAAACTAGGAAACTCCTTTATCATAAATTAAAACCTTGTTAATGAACGTAATATAGCATCTTTATCGTATTCAGGGGTAGTCTTTTTTATTAATTTTTTCTTACCATGTCTCTTCTTTTTTCCCCATCCTAAAACTTCACCTCTCCACCATTTTGCAGTTTCTTTGCTTTGAGGATCCATAAACAAACCAAGTTCAAATTTAGCAATAGTAGTAAGATCTGCATTTGAATTTGTCATTAAAGGCCAAGTATAAGCAACACTTCTTGCTACTTGATGATTCAACCAAGCTAATTTATTATATGTCTCTACCCTTTCATCTTTAATATTAGATTCATTTAAACTTTTTTCAAATACCATGGAAGCCGTAGGATCTTTAGAGCCATTAGTTAGATTTTTAAACCCAGTATAATGTGCAAATAGTTCATATGCATCTAAACCTATACCTATATTAGGACCAAGAAAATACCATCCTCCTTGTCCATAAGTTTTTTTATTAAGTAATTTTTGAGTTTCAGGACTTAAATCTCCTAACCATTCTCCATTTTCTGCATTTACTAATCTTTCTCTATTTGATGACATCCAAGTCCACATAGCTTCACCATAATCACCTAATTCATTAGGCATTAATTTCCTGAAATTTGTATTAAAACTCATAGTAGCTGTCCATATAGCTGCTTGTAACATTCCATATTTCAAAGGTCTTCCAACTTCTGGACTAGTAAAGTCTAAAGCTCTTGCAGAAATCAAACCCTCTCCTATCCATCTATGCATTAATCTTATCATATTAAATCTATAATGTGAAAATTGGCCTAATCCTACTTTAACAAAAGCTACAGCTCTTCCGTCATCATCTGTTGCTTTAATAGCATTAGCTTTATTCCATTTAGCGTATTCAAAATGAACATCTAGGGTTCCATTATAAGCTATTTGACCTGCTTTTTTTTCTACCCAATTATCAATTACTTTATCAGTCTTTTCGCCATGAATATCTACTAAATCTTCTCTATTGAATTGATGATCTTTTCCTTTGATTGATAGAATATTTTCTTTTTGACCTTGAGTTAATATCTGACGTATTTTAAACGAATCTGTAGTATTAGTTAAATTCTGCGAAGCTAATGCGAATGCAACCTTATAAGTTCTAGCTCTATTATAATCTTCTACTAATCTATGAAGACCCCCAGCTATTTGTGCAGCTCTACTAGTCTTATCTGCAATAGCAGCAGTAAATCTCCAGTTTGCATTAGTAGTTAATTCACCTTTTTCATTAATATATAAATCCTTATTACCTATATAGGCATCTTCAAGTGCTCCTCTACTACTTTCAGATAATTTTGTATTTTCTCCAATAACAGACTCCCATAAACTACGTTTAATTGTTTTCCCAGAATACAATTGTAATCCATATTGTTTACTTTGCCTTTCATATGCAGAGATATTTAAAGATGATTTACCTGATTCTGAATAAAATCTCTTAGCATCCCACACAGTAGCTTTGAATCCAAAATTAACCCATTCTAAAAATCTTTGAGTAGAATTTCTTGCAGCAGATCTAGCATTTCCTCCCATTAAATGAAAATACGTAAATGAAGTCATTATTCTAGACAAATCATCTATATGGTTTTCCTTTATATTAATTTCTTTATTAGTTCTTATATCACGATAAACATCTTTCATTACATTTAGCATATCCCAACCAACTTCGGCTAAATCCTCCCTACCTTTTTGCTTTGCAGGATTAATATGTCTAGTAATTATTGTATTAACGGCATCATTTAAAGTGCTTTTAACATGTGTTGAATAATTAAATTGAGCAACATCAGAAGTATACCTTTTTAAAAAGAAGTATGGATCAGCATGATACATTGGATTAATAATTTCACTTCTACCTTTTGCAATATTAACAATATTATCCCATTCACCTAATTCTCTTTGTAATTTTTGACCTACATCTAATTCGCTATTTTCTATTCTATATTCTAAATTTTTTATAGTTTTAACAAGACCCAATGTATAATGAGCCATATAATGAGGAGAAAAAGCAACTTTATTATTACTTGTTTGATTGCCCTCAAATCCTAATTCTATAAAATCTCTAACAGGCTGTAAGTCCTTATATGCTATAAGTCTTCCACTAGTATCCCTTGTTTCTTGGAATTCTATTGCTTTTATCAGGCCTTTAATATGTGTAATAGTACCATCAGCCCAAGTTAAATTTTTATTCTTAGCATTTTGAGCAATTTTTTCTAAGGCTCTTATTAAACTTTTTACAGACATTCGTCTAACATCAACCCAATCCTTTCTTATTCTATTTAATAAAATCTTCTGAGAATTAGCAATAGGTCTACCATCTGAAGTCGTAACAGATTCTGGATCTGCTCCTGAAAGTACACTATTAATCATTTTAATAGCTTCCCCTGATCCTGTTTCATAAAATCTTACTATCTGATCTCTATTAGCATTCAGTTTATCGCCCAATACATCTAATCTAGGATCATTGACATCCTTTATTTTCTTTATTTGAGATACTATAGTATCATACTCTCTTTCCAGTCTTTGGAATTCAGTAAGTCCATCCTTACCTATACCTGTATATGTTTTTATCTTTTTACCAAATGAACCTGCTAATTCCTTAAATGTACTCAGCATATCATTAGTTCTTTTAGTAGATTCAATAGTGAAACTTCTATAATATGAATTTTCTCGATTTACAGCCCATTCAAATTTAGCCATTTCTGGAAATTTCTGTAAGGTAGTTTGAGGTATATGAAAATTTCTAGCAAAAAACCCTCTTGGTTTTTCTAAAGATTTATTAAAATACTTGATACCCATTTTAAATTTTCTTATGTCAGCGAAATTTGTAGGAAATTCAAGATTATCATATGGTTTTCTTGTGTATCTTTCATATATAAATTTAAATGTTTCAAAATTATTGTATTTTAAATCAGCTATATTTTTAATACCAATACCATTTTCCCAATCTTGGGCAATTTCAATCATTCTTTTACCAATCTCAGGTCTATGTTTAAATGAAACATCTCTTTTCTTCCTATTCATAGCCCCTACACTACATAACCATTTACTTATCATAAATACTCCTTATCTTAATGCATTACAATCGTAATCATTCATAATTCTTTCTTTTGTACTCTGTTCTACTCCAGCTTTTTCGCCTAAATTTTTAGACTTTAATCTATCTACATCCCGTATAAATATTTGATCGGCACCCCATTTTTTTAAACTGCCATCAGCATTACTGAGATATTTTATTCTTCCCCATTGATCTATAACAGATATACCCTTCTCTACCATAACCCTAGAGGCTTTATACAAACTAACAGGATCAACTAATCCCTTGCCTTGAGCATAATCAATCATAATTCTTGCTGCATCTCTTTCTATTTCATTTTTAGAATCTCTTAATGCATAAATATCTTGATTTAAATGTTTTTCTGTAGTATATCTTCCCTCTAAACTCATAGGCTCTGTAATCATTTTAGAATGTATAGCTTTTATATTAACATCGGGATTGATTTCGGATATCCATGCAACATTTTTTAAAGTATTAACATCATTTAAAATATCTATTGCTAACTGCCTATCTCCGTTTCTTTCACCAGATGCTATTTTTGCCAATAATTGCATCACTTTTTCAGATACCATATTTTCCCTATAAATATAATCAAATACAGCTGCTTTTCCTGCCATCTCATTGTTTGACCTTATAGAAACTTTTTCATTAGATACAGCAGGCGTTAAAGCCCTTAAAACCAGTGCCTTACTTGTTAATTCATCTACAGGTGCAAACTCTGTACCAAAAATATGCTCATGTAATAGAGTCTCAACTTTCAATGATATCATAGCCCTATCTTCAGCTGTTAAAGTTCTCTTATTAGGTCTTACATTAATAATATCTGATACCATGTCATTATAATCTTTTGTAATATATTCTCTTATTTCATAATGAGTCAACTCTTTCATTTCACCATTTATTCTTATACGAGGCATGCCTGCAAAAGCTTTATATAATATAGCTAAACCTTGTTGTTGCTGACCATCAGAAACCTCAAATCTCCTGCCGTTTAAAATCATTTTATCGGTCTTGAAAATAGTTTGAATATTTCTTTGACCTGTTTGAATAACTTCTTTAATTTTACCTGTTTTATCAACTATTACAACAGGTTTATCATAAAATTGACTATTATGCATATACTTACCAGGAGAAAAAACATCCCTAACTTTCTTTATTTCAAAGGCAGGAGCATCCATGTCCTTGCTAAACATATATGCTAAAGCCTCTTCCATCCCAACTCTCAAATCCTGTATTCTTCTTAATTTTTCTTTCATATCTCTAACTTCAATGGTTTCTTCCTTAGATCTAGATGCAAAAATTTCCTTTTGCTGTATCTGCATAGTTAAAGATTTCTCTTGTTTAACTAAATCCTGTAATCGTAGCATCCTCCAACCATCTTTAACATACTCATTCAAAGCATCATTAAATATTTTATTATGCCTTGCTTCACTACTCATACTCTCCATACCAGGAACATTTTTATAACCACCTTCTATATAATCAAGTATTTCTTGAGTCTGCTTTGAAGTATTTGCAATATTATTTTTTTCTTTAATAGCTACAGTGTTTAGATATATCGAATGCATTTGCCTCATAGCAACATCATAGGGATTTTTAGAACCAGTATTCATATCAAAATAATCTCTAAAGGATGTCAACCCTACATTTATTTCAACATTTGAAGAAACTTTATCAAAAGGATCGTTTGTAATATTTCTAATCAACGCATCAAAAGCATTATGGTAATCTTGTAATCTTGCTGATACATCTTGACCTGCAGCATCTTGACCATATCCCCTATTAAGCCTTACATACTCATTTAAAGGTAGTATCATTCTTCTATTTATAGCATCCCTAACTTCTCTATACATAGGTGCATTTAAATCTATGTTAGGTTCTTTTGTAAATTCAGGAAATTGTAATTTACCATCAATTCTTTTACCACTTTCAATACCTATTTCAAACATTCCATCTGGCCCAAATAATATAGTATTTTGAAGTTTTTGTATAGCTCTTACAGAATCCTTCGATGGCATATTCTTATACATATCTATAAACTTTTCAGCCATTACTGAAACATTTTTAACAGTAGAGATATAACGGCCTTTATCGCCCAATTTCAAAGTAAGATATTGCCCTGCTTTATCTCCTGTATTTATTTTAAATTTCAGAATTTCAGGATACTCTCTGAAAATATTAGACATATATGTTAACACTTGATGCATTTTTATAAACCTACCTCTAGCCATAGTAACCTCATTTTGAAGAGCAGTATAATCAGCATCACCTTTTATTTGTTCTGCAATTAATTTAGAATAAGAACCAGTTTCTCCAAATGTTTTCATAATAGTTGCATCAAAAGATTTAGTAACTATTTCTCCTGCTAATTTCCCAGTTTGTGCCCAAAATTTACCTGGAGCTCCAATATAATTAAAGGATTTATCAAAATCAAAATCAGCATCTTGCGGTTTAATAGCATCCATAAAATTCATTAAACTAACATTACCACTTCTTTTATTATTATAAGGATTCCCATCTTTATTAAATGCAATTCTACTAATAACTAAGTCACCCATCATGTTTCTTGGTTGCCGACTATTAATAGAGCCTACAGATAATTCTGGATGCATATTTTTAAGAATTCTCGCAGCATCACTAATAGAAATCTTCCCTAAATTCCCAGGACTTTTAAATTTATCCATACTTTCATAAGCACTTTTTTCTGCAAATACCATTCTCTCGTATAGATCCTTATTAATTTTTGTATCTGCAATTTTAATTTCTTCCTTAGAATCAATATCAAACATTTTACCATTTTTATCTATCATTCTACCTTCGACTATAACAAAATCAGCTTTATTAATCTGTACTATATAAGCATCAGCTTTTCTTTTAATACCTGCTTCATTTAGATATTCAACTTTTTGAATTATAACACTATGCACTTCCCTGGGATCTTGACCTCTTTGAATAAATTCTTTTGAAGCAGCATAATGTGAAGGCAAAAATTCGCCATAATATCTAACAGTTTTCCTGCCATTAATTTCAGTATGCACAGAAGGTTTTAAATAACCCATATCAGCACCCATTACATCCAAAGAACCATTTTCTACTACACCGCCGCCTATAGAACCATTATTTAAAAAATAACCAATCATATTATCTTCTAGTTTTCTTTGAGCCCAAGGTTCTAAAACCAACCCTTCTCTAGATAGTATTGATCCAATAGAGCTATTAACAACTGATGGATCCCCATCTGCAGCACGAGAACCTAAAATCTTATTTGCTAAAATACTCCTATACGCTATATTGTTATATTGATTCTCCATGCTATTATTATATTTTTTTAATTTAGCATCTAAGCCAATCCATTCAGCTATCCCATTATTATGATTCATATGTAATCCCGCATTTTGACCTACTAAAGGATCATGTTCTTTAGATATAGTCCTTAAGCTCATTGATTCTAAAGGAACCTCTATGATATGTTTTTCTATAATATTATTTTTTGTTATATGTTCAGTCCAAGGCTTATTTAAGTCTTTTAAATTATCTCGTTGTATACCTCTTAAAGTACTATAACGCTCTATTCTATCAGCACCAATTTGAGACTTATATGAATTTATTTTATTAGCAGATCCAAATGTTAATCCATCAACACCTAATTCTCGCATAATTACCTCAACAACAGGGTTGTATTTAAAAGCTGTTTTTGCAAAAAATTGTTCTATCCTACCATATGCAGGACTATTTCTGTTTATATTAACATCGCCTTGTGCTACAGTAGGTTTTAGTGCCCCTGATCTAAAACCTATAATTTCTCCAGCACTATTAGTTTCTACCATATCAGGATGTAATCCTACCATCATTAATTTAGCTAAATAGGCATCAAATGTTAAGAAAAATTCACCATCAACGATACTTTTATAAGCATCTTCAAACATTTTTAAATTTTTAGTATATTCTTCTGGAGTTATATCCTTGTCCACTCTTTGTTGCTCTAATTTTGCTCTATGTCTATGCAAAGCATCAAAGACATTTGCATATTCAGCACCACTTTTATCTAATAAAATATTATTATTACGATCTCTAATACTGCCTTCATCATCAAATGAAAGAACTTTCAATTTTCTGTATTCTTCTAAACCAGTTTTTCCATGTTTTTTAGAAGGCTCAAACCAATCTCTTACAGATGAAACCTCTTGATTGAATAAATCGAATACACGAAGCCCATAAGCCTTTTGATGAAAATCAGATTCACTATTCTTATATAAATCGGCACTTCTAGCTCTATTTTCAATTGTTGGTATATACCCATTTTTAGTTTCCGCTAATTTATCTCGCTTGTTTAAATCTTTTATCACATCATGCTGAAGATTAATTACCCCATTTTCCAATACATCTGGAATAAATGCAGGCATATTGTGTATCATTCTAGCTAATTTAATAGCTTCTACTACATCTAAATCAGCATCAGCATTTCTTAATCTAGTTAATAAGTTGTTCATAGCCCTATGTTGCGGCGTATCTAATGACATGTCTCCATCATATACTGCTTCTAGAATTTTAAATAAATCACCACCCTTATCTGCTCCTACTCTAGGCCTAAATTGAGATTGAATTTCCTTATGTATACTTTTATTAAATGTTTTATCAACCCTTACAATCAATGTAGTGGATTCATTTAAAGGAACTATTCTAAATCTTTCACCAGCTATAGTGGGATTCTGTAAACTTGGATCAGTCAATTGCTCACTTTCTCCAAACCTGTATATTTCTTCTACTATTTTATTATTACGAACAGTAAATTTACCACTATTTAATAAAGCATTTAACCCATCTATATTTCTTTCACCTGCAATATTACGGATAACCCTACCATCAGAATTAATACCTGATGATTCAGCTAAATAAATAAAACTTTGGTCAGGATCTAGCGACTCTAAAAGAGCGCCCAAGCCTCTATCCTTTGTTTCACCCATATATCTATGCCCTTGCACTAATCTTTCTGAGCCACTTCTAGCATCAAGTTTCAAAGTTTTTACAACTCTTTTAGAAAAATAATTAGTAGTAATAACATAATGATCTGTAGCTACCTCAGCATCAGTAGGCCTATCTATAGGATCAAGTTTTTCTAAACCTGTTCTCATAGCTAATTTCAAGGGTTCTGCTACAAATATTCTGAAATTTTCAAGACCTTCAGGTGTCTTGGGGTCAAAAGTGATAGCATCTGGGGAATTTAATAGCGTTTGCTTTATAAGTTCTAATTTATTAACAAGATTGGGGTCTATTTTAGATAAAGCCTGATGATCATTATATATGTCTCTAATTAAATCCCTTATAAACAATTCTGTATCTTTTTTACTTTGTGTAGCAGTTTTATCTATTGAAAATATAGACTCAACAGTCCCAATATCAACACCATATTTCAAGGCAAATTGAGAAGTAGTTATTCTTAAAACCTTGTCTTGAATATCCTTTCCAGGAATCTCTCTATCAAAAGCTGCGAATTCCTCTCTAATCATGTCCATAATATTAGATTCATTAATAGCTCTTCTTTGAACAGTAGCTTGTATTGTTTCAGCCAATTTAACCATATCAGACGCATATTTAATTCTATAATTAGATTGGTCTTGTCTTTTTAAAGCATCTAAAGCACCTTCTATACTTCCAATATGACTCATAACAGCACTTAAAGTGTAAGGATCTTTATGGTCTAAAGCTGTTTTTATAATATCCTTTAATCTTACACTATTATCTCTTGCATCAACATATTCCTGTAATTCTACCTCCCAAGTTTTTCCATCCTTACTTTTAGGTGTATCTATATTAAATCCACCTATTTCATAAGTATGTATTATTTGATCTAATCTATTTATTTCTGTTAATAAAACTTGTTCCATAATTCTAGATTTATCCCTAGCGACTAAATCCAAAGATGATTTCCCAATAGCCATGGATTTTATAAGCGCCTTTCTATAAGCACCTTCTGTAGATTCAGCTATCTCTGAAAATTCAATAGGAAAGCTTGAATTTTTAACCTCAGCTAGCAAATATTCGTAATGTTTAATAAGATCGTTATAAGTGTCTTCAGAGATTTTATTAGTCTGTAATTCAAGATCCAAGGTTGCTTTTATACGCTCATAACTAATTAATTTTGCAATACTTCCTTCACCTTCAGCTTTATTAAAATCAATATCTCTAATCAAAGTAGTTAAACTAGCCTTAGTATCGATACCAGTCTGGAAATCTCTCATACCTAAGTTGTCAATAGATTTTAAATGTACAAATCTTGTAAATTCCCTTAAAGATTCCTTGTTTGTAAATAAATCTCCAAACAATCCCCTGCTTTGTCCTTCTACACCAACAAAAGCTTCCATTAATCCCTTTGCTTGCTGATAGGTCATATTAACTTTTTGATCAGATGTAATATCAGGGTTTATAGCTTTCACAACTCTGTGTAAGGTTTTTATAAAGTTATCAACCTTGCCATGAGAAATAGAATCTACTTCTCTAGTTCCCTCAAGATTACCGACTTGTGGAGCTTCTTTATGCCTTATAAAAGTATTAACTTTGTCTTGCAATAATCCTACTTCATTTATATCAAGTCCATGATCCTTGCCATTTTTTAATATCTCGAAAGCATTTACATGTCTTTGAAATTTTATGACATCATTTTGAGCAAAATGCCAAGCATCATTTTCTAATATCATATCATCTCTATGCCTATTACCTTCCCATTTTTCTCCCCAAACAGATCGATGCATTGCATCAATAGATTCCTTTAACACTATCTCAGCTTCCTGAAACCTATTATTAGTTATTTTATTAAGTTGCTCCATTGGAGGAGAGTCCATTAATCTAATCCATCCATTTTGAACACCTCTTTTTACAACAGTTGCTAAAGTTTGTCTTGCTCCTAGTGATAAACCGCCTAATAAATCCGCTACATTTGGAATAAGAATTTTACCTTCAGTATCTCTCCTGTCAACAACATCTAAACCTAGAGCCTTAAATGTATTAAATAAATAATCTGCCATAATTTGTGTATGAGGCAGGCTTGCATCTCTAATAGACTTTTCTATAAAGTCCTGTAAAACAGGTTCCACATTCCTGACATTTAAAGATTCTCCTTTAAACTGCATTGTTGAAACCTTTTGAATAATATCATATGCTTGGTCAGGAGTATATGTATCTTTTGCCAATTCTTCGCCAGAGTTTTTATGATATTTATCTAATACTCTTTCCGCTACATAAAGCTGCTCATTTAATTGATGAGCTTGTTCTCTAGTTATCTTCTTATCTTTCAATGCATCAGCTATCCACTTATTAAAAGCAGTTCTTAATTCAGTTCCACCAAAATCATTTTTAACATTTTTATAAGGATCGAATATTTCTCTTAGAGCTGCAAATTCTCCAGTATTATATAAGTGCCCTTTAATTGCAGAACGAGATTCAGAGTTATATTGATGATTATCAGAATACCTAGATTGATTTCCATAAGCCATTATAAGATTATGAAGCTTATTATTATCCTTTACACCAAAAGCTTCCATACTAGCCATAATCTTTCTTAATTTCATTTCCTTAAATTGCATATATTGGGGGACTTGATCTGTTTGGAATATTTTTTGTGCTATAGGATTCTTAGTATCATAATGTAATCTATGAGGTTTTCTTGTAAACCACATAGCTGTAGCAATAGTTGTAACTTTTTCATGAGGAGTTTCACCTAATGAATTTAAAATTACATCTTTACTAAAACCATATTTACTCATATTATCCCATACATGGAAACCATTCATAGCAGCTACACCAGCTAACATCCTAGGTAAAGAAGCTCCAACATCAAATACAGATTCCTTTACCCAATAAGGGACCGCATTCCAACTAAAATCCTTTCTCATTGTTGATAAATATGATTTTAACAACTCTTTGTTATCACTAGTTAACCACCATTTATCATGAGTAGGGAATTTTGAACGCCCAAAATCCTTGTTCCACTTATTTACACTTCTATGAACATATCCTCCAGATAATTCATTAATTGCAGTTATATTAGCTTTTAATTGCTCAGTTGTCATATTATTTAAAGGTCTATTACCCTTAGCTAAATGTTTTACAATTGATGCACCTCTCTTTAGGGGATTAACGCTAGTACCTCCTCTAAAATATTTAACAGGACCTATAACAGAAAAATGTAAACCTGTAGTTGAAGCTTGTTTCCACCAATCAGCTGAAGCTTCTGACCAATTAAATCTATTATCTCCTGTATACTCATACTCATGGGTTAATGGATTTTTCTCAACTCCAAATTGTGTTTTTTTGACCTGATCAGCTATAGCATGCATTGAACCTAAAGCAAAACCTATTGTTGCATCAAGAGCCGCTGCACCAGCCATCTGAGAACCAACTACTCCACCAGGACCATAAGTTCCAGGAATCTTTCTAAAAAGCATACTCAATAAAGCATTTGCATTATTAGGATCATTCTTTGTAATAATTTCTACTACTTCATCAGCTAGCAGTTTTGCTTCATTAGTAGACAATTTTGTTATTTTAGATATATCATCAACAATACCCGATGATATTACCTGTTTAAATATACCACCTCTAAATCCTTCTTCTATTTTTAACATATCGCCTGAATCTTTTAACCATTCATAGCCTTTAGAAATTATTTTTTGAGCAGCATCATCGGATAAAGCAATACCAGTCCCTGCAATTTTCTCAGTACCTTTCTTGAGAACTATATTTGCAGCTTTATCCTTTAATTCTTTTTTAGATTGATTTGCGGCTACTTTAGCACCTAGTCTACCAACTTTACCTATTCCTTTCCAAAATCCCTTACCTACTAATGAGCCAACCCCAAACGATGGAAGCATACCAACAGTTCTACCTACAGCTTCTCCTGCTCTACCCCATCCAGTTAAATCCTGCCATTTAGTATCCTCAAGGTCTTCAAAAAGAGATAGTGTGTCTTGCCAAGATGTATAAGCATCTCCTCTCTTTGCTTCTTGATACATATCGTATGCGCCTAAAGTAGAAAAACTTAGTTCATCAGCAGCTCCCCATAATGCTTTACCGAAAAAATCTGCTACTGCACTACCAGTAGTTCCTGTTGGGATTTGCTCTACCTTCCTATTACGCTCTTCGTCCTCTAATAAATCTAGTGATTTGAGTAATAAATCATCCATTTATTTTTCCCCTTTTAAAAGTTTTTCAAATGCTTCATAATCTTCCTGAGTCCATCTATCATTTACACTAAAAGCTTCTGAAGTAAGTATCTCATCTAAAGCTGTTGTATTAAGTGTTTCCCATCTATCTTTATTTCCTTGAACTAAATCTTCCCATTCTTCATATTCATGGAATGTATCTTTATATGAATTTGATAAATTAGTTCTATCAATATAAACATTATTAAGTTTATCAACAGAAGGTTTTATTTCTAAATCAAAATATTCCAACCAACTCATTCCAAGTTTATCATTATATTCTGTAGCCTTTCTCTCTTTTGCCCATATATTTAATGCATCTGAGTCTACATTCGCATCTCTTCCCATCATCCAATTATACCAACTAAGCGGATTAAGATAATCAAATGTTTTATAAAAAGTTGTCCCTACTGTTGATAAAACCCCAAGAGGATGAGCACGCCTTGCAAGAAAATCTTCTGGCGCTTCATCTCTTCCATCCATAAATCCTGTAACACCTCTTACAAAACGTCCTGAAACTATTCCATTTTCTACCGTATACCCTTCTGTCATTTCTATAAAGTTTGCTCTTTTCTCATCATAATCAGGACTAGCAGGATCTAAATACATTTGTTCCCATTCCTTAGGCTCTCTCCTGTAATTAGGATCAAAAACCTCACTAGAAGCATGGACATTATGTGTAGACCCGAAACCTATTTCAAGCTTACCAGGCGAAGTTTCAGTAGCATCCCAATCTCCTGTGTAAACCCATCTATTAAAAGAATCCATATTCTCTGGGAATGGAATAGTTGCTTCTAGATCAAATAGACGTTCCGAATCAACTTGAATATTTCCAGATTCATCTATATGGCCTGAGTTTTCCAACCACTTCATTAAACCCTCAGTGCCTGTAAGAAAATTACCAGTTTCAGCGTATCTAAGACCAGCAAAATCATACCTTTTTTTATATTCATAACCTGAGGTAGGAGATTCTCTCGACTCAGGAGCATCTGTAAGATCTTCACTTATCTGCAAAGGATATTTAGGCATAAGTGCTCCACCATATATTGCATCTTTATCGAATTCTTCCTCTTTTGACTTAATTATACCTTGTAAAAGATCAATCTCTGAATTATACTCTTGGTATTGTCTATTATGTTCTTCGTATTCCTTTTTTATATTTTCTAAAGTAGCTGTATCGTATTTCTGTAAAAACTCAGTATTTAAATTTATTTTTTCAATATTTTCTAAAATATCTTCATCGCTAACAGGACCTAAACTATATCCCTCAACAGTTGAACCAAATTCTTCCTTAGCTGCATTAAACATATAACCCTGAACATAACCTTTTAACCCTTCATAATCAGGATTATCGAAAAAATCTTGTATAGTTCTCCCATTACCAAAATCAGTAGTCCTTAAAAATTCATCCTTTTCTTCAAATGTTTCAAAAGAATCTAAATCTCCAGTAATATCCTTTATTAATCGATCTATCATTATTAATATTTATTATATTTATTCTTTTTATTCTTATCAGGATCATCATCATCATCATCGGGTATTATTATACCATCATCAAACAATGGATCCATTATATATGTAGAATATTGTTTGCTTATAACTTCAAAGAATTTTGGAAAATCCATTCTTCTAGCATCATAGCCGAAATACTTAGCTGATAAAATTTCATGCTTACCCTTATCTTTATCATTTAAAGTTAAGTAGTAATTATATGAATCCCTTACATCAAAGAAAAATCTATCATAATCAGGATTAGCAGTAACGCCCTTATGAGCTTCAGCTTTACCACTAGCTGCTGCATGAATATTATAAAATTGTTCAAAATATTTATTTGACAATTGAAGAGCTGTTTTAGAAAACTCGCTTTCAGGATCTGAGGTGATCTTATCTGCATTATTTATTATTTTACCAACTTTATTACTATCATTAAACAAAGAAGCATATTCTAAGCCTATTTTGATTTGCAAATTCTCATTATCTTTTTCTAAGGATTGATAATTAACGTCATGCATATACTCCTCAGGATTATTATTTCTCATTATAGCCAAATTTTGGATTTGTCCCATATATTTCTGAAACCCTGAAAATGTATTACTATTTAAAGCTACTCTATTTAAAGCCAACATAGCATTACTTTGCGAAGGTTTACCTTTTCCTGCTGCATATTCTTCTTGCCCAGCTAATAATTTTAATGTATTTATAGCATTTTTTGTATAATCCTCATAACCAACCCTATATCCAGTAATCATTCTTTCTATTTGCTTTTCAGTTAAATCATCTTTAGTCCCTTCAATCAAATCTTTACCTACTCTTAAAGAACTTTTTTTATTATCTAAAAACATATTAAATTCATTTGGATCAAATACATCGGGATCACTTTGTATTATTGCTCTTAATTCTGATTCCTGTCCTCTAAAACTATCTCTTTCTTCTTTAAGCTGTTGACTCCTTGATTGAATTGTTTTTAATGCATTAAGTAAAGTATCAACTTCAATGTCTTTATTTTCTAACAAAAGATTGGATAAATGCTTTCCACCAGAAGACTTATATTCTGGTTTTAAACCATATAATTTAGAAAAATTATCTTCCTGTTGCTCTAGTTCATTTAGTTCATTTACATAGAGCTGTTTTGTTTCAGTCTTTAAAAGAAGAGATTCCCTATATGCCTTCTCCTTCTCATCTTTGATTTGCGCATCTATAAGATCAAACTTATTTTTAGCCTCTACATAAGCTAACCTATCTTTTTCTAGTAAATAATCTAAATATTCTGTTATACTCGTCATATCAATATCCTATTTATAAATTTTCATACCATCTATCATGTCGTGCCGCTTTTCTATATCTTTGTTGCAAGGTTTGTAATTGATTATCTAGAGATTGTCGCGTATTTGCTAAACTCATAGAATATTTCGCTAATTCATTACTATACCCAGCTCCAGCTTGACTAGCCGCTATATTGAATTGTTCTTGCATTTGATCCTGTGTTTCTGACTTTATTTGATCTGCAGTAGAAGTTTTTAATGTCCCTGCTTTTTTTGTTAAAAGACCTAAATCTTTTGCTAATTGATCATATCCAGACCCAATAGTTCCAGTTATTCCTTGCAATTGTTGTTCAAATTGCTCATGCATTATTCCAGCATCTTTATCAGCATGCCTAGTCATACTTTGATATTTTTTAGGAAAGGCTTTTATTAAACCCCTAGTATGCCATTTTTCAGCCCTATAATGCCCTGTTTTAGACCCTATTTTACCTATGTAACCTAAACCTTCAATTATTGCTAAAGTTATTGCAACAGCTGTCATAGGTTCGTATCTATTCCCTATTTCAGTTGCAGCATTACTACCGATTAATTTGATTACTTTTTCAGCATTCTTTTTTAAACCCATATCAGTAGCATTTCTGAGAATATTATACTCAGTTTTAGTTACATGCATTACCTTTTTATTTGAACTAATCCATATATGGTTATCTGTATTAGTACCATATTCGGCTAGTAATTTATATAGCCTATTATGATTTTCTAAATACCTATTAGGGTTCTTTTTGTTTAATAGCTTTTTTATTATATTTTTCATATTAATACCCTTCCTCTAGATTTTTAAAGTCAGGAAACTCTAAATACATTTCTTCCATAATGATTTTTTGTATTTTATCTATACCTATATCTCCATATTTTTCAATCATTTCATTTTCCAGTTGTTTAAAATTTTCAGTTTGTTTTATATCTCTTAAAACTTTTTGTTTATTTCTATTTTCTCGAAATTCTCTCTCTTCTTTAGAAAGAGTTTTAACTTCTTCAAACCCTTCTAAATCATATTCCTGGCCAAAATAAAACTCACTATAAGCCTTTAATTTATTTTTCTCAATTTGTTCTGCTTGCTTTTTATCTGAGAGCTTATTAAAGGCATGCAATTCTGGGTTTATATCCTTATCTATTTCATCCCACATTTTATCGGTTTCCCATTGTTCTCTTTCTAAATCAGCTGGTGCTTTTTGACTACCCATCCCAAGTTTTTCAAATTCTTCGGCTGTATAAGGATTATATTTACTTCCTTTTGGAATATCGCCTTCAAGATACTCTTTCATTGCCTCTTTTTTTCTTTTCTTAATCTCTTTTTTTTGTTCCTTTAAAGGCAATTTATAGAATGCTTCCAATGCTTCAGGATAAGCAACAAGGTCTTCCTCAATATCGTAATCTTCCTGTATTATAGCCCTTATCTCATCAGGATCATCTGTCCCATACCTCTTTATTAAATCTTCTTTTCTTGCATCTTCTTCACCTGCTTCAATAGAATCCCAGATTTGAGTTTCTTGGAACTGCTGTTGGCCTTCTTCCTTTCTACGTTTAATCTCTTGTTTTTGATTGAATAAAGGTTGATCATAAAATTCAGCTAGCTCTGGATTTGCATCCCTATCTATATCTTTCCACATTTCATCGTCAATAATAGCTTGTTCTCGAGCTGTTTTTCTAGCTTTAGCTTGCTTAAACTTTTCATCCATTTCTGATTGTAAAAATGGTCTTTCCTTACTCCCTTTAATATATTCTGCTAAAGGTCTCCTATCCCCCATATGTATAGATCCACCATACGTCTTGACGAATTGATCCAAATCACTATAATATTCCCCCATATCTTCCTCACTTACTAAATGATCTGTTTCTGACAGCAATTTATCATAAGCCTTATCTAACCTTTTCTCTTCTGCTTCTGCTTCTGCTATCTCCTCATCAAAGAAACTCTCATCTTCCAACTCTAATCTTTTTCTCTCCTTGTCAGCTCTTTTTACCTTCTTTTTATACTCTTCTGCTTCTGCTATCTCCTCATCAAAGAAATGACTATCTTCTTCTTCTAATATTGCTCTCTCTCTATCAGCTGTTTTTACCCTCTTTTTATAGTCTTTTTGAAATGCCCTTGCTTCAGCTTTGTTTTTAAAAGCCTTGCCTTCTAAGTAGTCAGGATGCTCTTTTTCTAATTCCTTTAATAAATCTAAATCTAGAGTCATCTCTTCAATTTCTTCCCCATCATCATCAATATATGTAGAAGAGGTATAAGGAGTTTGTTCAGGAAGACTGGATAGTGTTGCTCCGCCATATAAGTCAACATCTTCTGTATACACTAATTCACCTTCCTGTTTTATTTTAGCAATTTTATCCTTAGCCGCCTGCTTCATCCTTATCTTATACGCTTTTTCAGCTTCAGAATCTCTAAACTCAATTTCATCACTAAAGAATTCACCCCATTGTTCATCATCCCAATCTACATCAAATTTAGCAGACCATGCATCTATATCCATATTCTCTACCCATTCATTGCCTGATTGATCTGTAGGGTAATGCATTTTTATAGCTTTTTTATGTAATTCATAATCTTTCTTACTAGTTATATTAGGTTGCCATACTTTTCTTAAATTACCACTTTTATCTTCAAAAAAAGAATCAACATTAAAATCAACATCTGCAAATTTCACCTTTTTAGCATATTCTTTTATGTCTGCCGCATTTAAAACAACAACATTATCAGATTTTGTTTTATACGTCCATTGATCAGTGCCTTCTATTTTTTCAGCTCCAACTGATCCTGCAACTTCTTCTAATTCTTTCCCTGCTTTAACTTTATCACTAATTTTAGAACCCATTGAAATTATATTACTTAAGGTTGATGTAATACCACTTATCTGTGCTACTTGAGTTTGCATTTTATCCGTCTCATAACCATGTCTCTGAGATTCCGCTTCACCTTCTAAATTCATTTGCTGTCTAAATAAGTCTATAAAAGATGCCATTATTTAGTCCTCTTTAAATCTATATAATACTTCTTACCATCAGCCTTTACCACCTTATAGGCTTTATTACCACTTAATTCTATACCTTCTCTATTTGCTGAATTATCCACACTTTTTAATGCTCTAGGCGACCTAATAGGAGAAGCATGTCTAATTCTTCTTTCTGCTTTAGTTTTCATTATTTTACCTTCTTGTCTCTGTAAATTAAAGATATATCAGCTATCTCCATAGCTGATGTAGTTCCCAGGGATACATGAACAATTCTAAGCATAATGTATTTACCATTTGCTTTAGTTTTACCATCTCCCTCTGCATTCACTAAACCGCATCTAGTTTGTCCATTTTGCTCTAAACGGTCATTAGTAGTAGTAGTTTGACCCTTATAGCCATTTGTTTTAGCTCTATGCCAAGTTGTACCGTTGTCAATAGACCATTCTAATTTTACGCCCATAGCAGTACCAGTTGATTTTGTATAAGTATTAGTAGCATTTATATACACATCATAAAAACGCTTTCTAATACCAAGAGTCCCGCAATGAATTTTCCCTGATTGCCATAAAATACTCCTATCATCTGCTGCTGTCGTTGTTATAGAGTCCCCTATAAAGAAATGTCTTTTCAAAGCTGTACTTGAATATGCATAATGCGAAAAGCCATATTTACCTGCAACAGTATTTGTAGTTGGCATTTTATAGTAATTTCCAACTGAGCGGCTACTATAACCTATAAAAGATTTAGTTACAAAACAATAATAATAAATCTTATCATCATCTATCCATATCCATAGCAAGTCCCTTGTTGAATCGTAAGCAATAGCAGAATTATTTGAAGCATTAGAAAAATTTTCTGTAATTAATTTATCAGCCGATAAAGGATTTACGTTTTCTCCGTCAAAATAAAAAACACCACTACTATTAACCCATGCAACCCCCTCACCTACTTTACATACTTGTCTTGGTTCTGAAACGCCCATATGATCTAATGTAGCTTCAATAAATTCAATATCTTGAGAAACATTAACAATTGTTAATTTATAATCTGAAAATACTAATAATCTATCAGCTGTAGATTCTAAAATATTAATCTTATCTCCACCAAATTCTAAGTCTATGTATGTATTATTCGGGAATCCTGCTGCTGAACCTGGCGGAGTTTTTGAAATAAGAGATGGATCATAAGCTTTAAATCCATAAATAATTTTAACTGCATCTTCAGTAGCACTTGTTGTAGGGGCTGGAGTAACTGTAGCTCTATTTGAGTTTCCACTTGTTCCAATTTCAGTTATTTCATATATAACATTTTGATTATTTGCATTACTTAAACCACTAGTAACTATAAAACTATCGCCTGCTGCATAACCATGATCAGCCCATTCTGTATCTGTACCTGTTGTTCCCCAATAAACATAATTACCTGTAGCTTGAAAATTAAGCCTGTAGTCTGCTGCAACGGCAGTGGTAACAAGTGGTTGAGTTTTCTTAACATCTGCTCCTTCTTCGGTAACCTTTTGATGAGCTACATTTCCTATATATACCTGTCTACCTACTGTAGTTGCTGTTTTAAATAAAGCGTTTATAGTTTCCACTCCATCAGGATAACCTGTCTCTAATGAGTACGTAGAAGACACTGGGGGTTCTTCGTAATACGTAACACTTGAATTTGCTCCATAACCATAAGGGAATGTAGAAGTTGTTTCCCATGCCTGATATCCTTCATCTTCTTGACCTGCCCACTTAACGCCTTTTGTATAATCATATTCAGCTAATAAAAACTTTTCTCCAAATGTTATACCATTTTCATCGCATCCTTGGTAATATAATTTACCATGAGTTAGTGTACTATCAGCTGCTGCAGGTCTTTGTATAAATACTTCTTGAGCATTAGTTCTTATTTTACATATACTGGGACAAGCTACAGCATTATCGCCCCCTCCTTCAAATGTCATAGTACTTACCTTTTGTTTAGGTATAGACTCTATCCCATTATTCATTCTTGTTTCAAAAATTTTAACATAATCATATGCAGCCCAACCTGATGAAAGTGTTTCAACAAAAGAAAATTCACGTAATCTAAATACAGAAGTATAGGTTTCGTTATTTGCTGCATGTAATCCCATTGCTTTATGTTTTTTTACATATATATAAAATGCTAATATTTTATCATCTCCAGCATAACTACCTCCTTCAAAAAGATAATTACTCACTAATTTCTCAACTTCTACCCAACCCCTTGAATCCATAGCAGCAACTAATTCTGCTCTTGAGATAAACCAAGTTTTACAAGTATCATCTACAGATACTACTGTTGTTACGGCGAGTGTTGAATTTATAGAAGTCTCTGCTAAAATATATACACCTGAAATCTCTTCAGATTTAATATAAGCACCATTTTGAATTCTGATTTGAAGTCTTATTGTTTTATTATATATACTAGGGCAATATCTTCCATAAGCGCCTTCCCAAGCTTCCCCAGCATCACTTCTTTTTCCTGGAGTAAAAACTAAAGCCATTCCAGCCTGTTTATCAGCCCCGTGTGCATCTTCTTCATTGGATAATTCTTCCATCCAATCAAGGGTAGAACCTTCAGCTGGAGCTGTTATGTCCCAATATAGCCACATAAAATCATGTATTTCATGATAATGACAATCAATGCTAGCATCTTGCTTGTCTGTAGCGTTAACACCACCCGCACCAGAAAAATCCCCACCAACTAAATCCGCTAATTTTGGATCGGCAGAACTTGGGTGACTGCCTTCTGCTAAATTAGTAAAATTCATTTTATCATCATCGGTTCTAGAGGCTATTACTTGTCCGCATATATCGTATTCATGATCATGTCCTAATGCAGGAGGATAACTATCTTGAATATCTCCAACATTATCTGTTATATGATACATAGACTGTGTTGAACCACCATCTTCAAGGTTTGTTAATCTTTGGGCATCTTCGTTCTTTGTAGTCATTTGCTTTACATATCTTCCTCCTCCAACTAGAGTACCAACATCAAACATCGAACCACTATTTTTTCCAGATCCTTGAGAACTCCATCCACGAGCATCTGCCCCCAGAAATATATTTATACAGCCTTCAGAACCCTTCCCTATCCAAGTTACACCTGAAATTGGAGTTTTATCTGTAACAGGCCTTCTATCTGATCTAAATAATAGATTAACGCCATCAGCACAAGTACTTGGAGCTGCTCCATCATTATGAGAACCCAATTCTCCTGTGCTAGGTAAAAATGACATATAATCCGTATATTTATTATACAATATAACTTCTCCATGCTTATAAATACCTTCAGCTCTATTTAGTTTATCATCATATAAAAGCACTTTATTAGCAGTAGTATCATAAATATCACCTTCTGTAATATTCATTAAACTTCTAGTTGTATAAGTACCATCAGTTGCAGCACTACCATGTATAGATTTTACTGTTGCTACATAGTATTTACTCGCATCTCCAGGTTCTGCAAATCGCATTGTATCATCTACAGCTAATCCATATCCTGTCTGCACAATTGTAAAAGTAGGCACACCTGAATTATTTGTAGTATAAACAAAGAGAACTTCATCCCCACTTCCACTATAAACAGTTGCTTCAACAGGGGTAGTATAAACAACATCTGCAGTCCAAGCACCTCCTTGTGCAGAACCTAAATCAAATCCATACAAACCTGTGTCTGCTTGAACAAGTGGAGTAGAATTTATAATTTTTCCATGTTGATCTAGATAAATATTTTCAGCTGAACGTACTTCATCCTCAAGAGGATTTCCTGTAGAAGATAAGTCAGTACCATCAGCATCTTTATTAATACCACCACCAAATCCATTTAATGTTAATACTTGTTTAGCCATTATTCTCCTTTTTATTATTGGGAGAGGTGTTCTTGCGAGTAACTGTATATGCACAATCCGAATTATCGGATATAAGGGGGGTGCTGTAAGTCCTCTCCCAATAATTTTCAGGTATATTAATATATCCTATAATATTAATCGTCACTTTTTAAGCCTTTAATAAAACCTTGAACAGCAGCTCCTACTGTATTATCAACTAAATCAACAAAATAAGGTTCTATAGTCTTATTCCATAAATCTTTAGTTAATCTCCATTTACTTAGTCCTAATGTCATAGCTGTACCTACAGCATAACATCCTGATTCAACTTTTGAGTATATCATGTCATTAGGTATCTTTTTTAAAGCCCATAGTGCTAATGCGGTTAATCCGCTCACTATAATACCTGTTAGATGATTTGTAATAAACTCCATGTAGTATCTCCTTTTTATTAATAAACTTTATTATTTTTTTGGAACTGTTTTAGTTGTATCTTCATCGTCCCATAAACCCTTTTCCTGAGCCTTTAACCAATTAGCAATTTCCTTTGTATCGCTATTTAACAGTAATGAATCGGCTTCATCACTTAGGTTTGCTTCATCAGCTAGCCTTTTTAAATCGCCTGTAATAGGACCAGGAACCCTTGTTACATTTTCTCGTTTTCTTGAACCCAATGTTTCATAATTTTTCCAGTCACCTTTTGCAAAACTTGCTGCTTCTTCCAGTGTATTAAATTCAAACAATTCACCACGCTTTTTAGCTTCATTAAAACTTTCTATACCATCTAATTCTGCCCAAGCTTCTGTTTGCTCTAATTCTGGATTTTCATAATCTGGAAATAATGTTGGCCATGCATAAAATTTTCCATCAACTTGATCGTGAGCCATTAAATGAGTAGAACCTTCAAAATCTTCTAAGTTTCCATAATCTACTTCAACGGTATTACCATCTACATCTCTTCCGTAAGGCCTTATTTCTCTAGCTTTTTCATCAGGGTTAGGACCAAACAAGTCTCTGTCCATTCCTAAAAATCCCTCTATTAAATTCTTTATCATCATAATATTTCCCTAATATTTTTTGTTCTCGTTTTTTTCTTGCATTCTCATAAATTTATCCTTTAAACCATTCCCACTCAAACTTGCTATAATTTCAACTAATGTCTTATAACTATTTTCTAAGCCTTTTTGCTCTAATTGCATTTTCTTTTGTTGGTCTATTAATTTAACAAGTATACCTTCGAGTCTATTAAACTTCTGGTTTATATCATCAGACAAATCATCTTGAATATACTTGTTTTGCTTCCATATAAAAAACCCAAATGCTATTGCAACGCATATAGGTATCCCATATTGCTCTAATATCTGTAACCAATCCATACTTAACCCTCAATTAGCTCACCCCATAAACTAGTTCTACCATTTATCATTTGTATTATATGCACGGTAAATAAACCGCCCTTATAAAAATCAACTATTGCAAAAGCATGTGCCCAATTTATATTTCTATGATCCAACCAATCATTTGCTTTTGGACTCATATCTTTTAAACATCCTATACTCCAAGCCGATTTAGGCCCATCCATATGTGTCATAGAATGTTGCTGTAAATCATGCCAATGTCCATACATTATATTGCATCCCATTTTTCTCAAGTGGTTTGCTGCATGATATTGACCACCAAATTGATGACCATGATAAAAGTATAATTTACCTATTTTTAAATGCTTTCCAAAAGGATAGTATTTATAACCTCTTCCTTTTAAATCTACAGCATTCGCAAATCTATATTGTGGTATATAAGGATATTTATCAACTGCATAATTCAACCAGTTATCATGATTTCCTTCAGTTATATACCTCTCCTTGCAATTAGCCTTATCAAGGGATTCATCTATCATATCCATCCCTTTGTTTACATCTTTTACATCCTTTTCGAAATCCTTTATAAGATATTCTAAAGGCGGTGCTTTTTTTCTTTTAAACTTCCAAGCTGAAAAAGCGTTCCATTCCCCTACATCTCCCAGATCTATATAAGCATCTGGCCTTACTATCTCTATTGTTTGCTTTAAACAATTAATAGCTTTTTGATCATGTAGAGGAAAATGTTTATCTGGTGTAACTATTACTCGTTTAACTACACCTTTTTCCCCTTTAGGCATACAGCCTCCTATTTTAGTTCATTATAAACTTTAATACACATGTATAATAAAGTCACTAATGCTACACATACACTAATAACCTCAGGAAACCATCCCATAAAACCAACCCAAGAACCACCTAATCCTACTCCTGTTGTTTTTAACGTATCCTGCATTTCTATCTATAACGTCTTCTTGCTGGTTTAGACTTAGCAGAAGTTTTTCTCACTCCGCCACGTCTACCTCTGCCTACCCTAGCTTTTGCACCTCTTTTTCTACTTAATGCTAAAACTGCTGGTCTACCTGCACCTTTTTTAGCACCACCACTACTCTTTTTTTTCTTTGCCATTTCTGACTCCTTTTTTTATTATTTGCCTATATAGGCTATTACATAATCACCTGAAGCAACTTCAACTTTATCAAATGCTCCATATACTATATCACCATTTAACACTGTAACAGGACTACTTCCATCATATACACCACTATTAGTAGTTAAATCGTCTCCTGCTGTAACACTTCTTGCTTCAATTTCAGCGTCATCATCTATAGCTTTTAATGCTATAAAGTATTTTATATCTGGAAATCCTATAACACTACTATATGAATTTACTCCACATTCATATTCGTCATTTGATAATATCATGAATCCATTTTGTCCTAACGCAACTCCAGATAGTTCATCACCTGTGAATTCTCTTACTCCTTTATGTGCCATCTCCTACTCCTCTTGTTAACAATAATCTTCCTTTAATATCAGGCGCTGATGTTTTAAAAATAGCTACCCTATTAAATTTACCCATAACTGAATCTCCGTGATATATATGCATATAATGAGACTCAACTTCATCAGGGTCGTATTCAATTTTACCTACCATAGGAGGTTTCGCTAAATGATCTCCCACTAAAGATGATGCAGTAACCTCTAATTCTACTAAAGTTGGAGCTCCTATTCCAACATCATCAATGCTTAAATTA
>Ga0080013_1000055_pt2 | contig 54903 bp, 94 predicted proteins | sample ETNvirenome_6_85_FD_69236 | JGI IMG/M metagenome (GOLD analysis project Ga0080013, IMG submission 69236) | Marine viral communities from the Pacific Ocean - ETNP_6_85 (SPADES assembly) (version 2) | ecosystem: Environmental > Aquatic > Marine > Oceanic | place: Pacific Ocean | collected 2013-06-19
AAGGACGATCTTCGTTTTTACGCTTTCGGCGGAAGAAAGACAGGAAGATATCTTCTATACGCACCCGACAAGATCGAGCCTCCTCGAGAAGCAGCATACGGCGCAGTTTTATTTGACGAAAAATCCGAAGAGGAAAAAGAAGAACCAGAAGTATCCGAAACCCCTGGCCAGCCTGAAGAATCTCAAGAAGTAGAAGTAGAAGAGGAAGCTGAGGAAGAGAATCTAAATGAGTCCTCACAAAATCGCTGGCAACTTTTAGCAGGCATAAAAAATGTCTAATATGAAACTCCTGATGGAAGATTGGCGAGGATTCTTGAATGAACAAGATGGCGACGCTCAGTTCTTTTATCACTTGTCACCAATAAAATTCGATAAGTTCCAGCAGCAGCTCAAGCCAAGCCACCAGGCTTCTGAGCCAGGATTTCACTTCGGTACTAAGAAGACAGCGCTAACTGTTGCAGACAAACTTAAAAAAGAAGGCCGCGTAAAATCAGGAGACATAGTATATCTTTATAGGGTCCAGCTCAATATGTCCAACCCGCTGGAGATGAAAGAGAACAGAATGGGTTCTTGGGGCGTCAACTCGATCGTAAATGAGATGTTTGAGGGTGAGAGCTCTTTTTCGCCAACAGATGATCAACTTGACGAGTTCTATGAAGATGTAATCACAACTCCTTCCGGTGAGAACTTGAAAGATCTGATGTTTGAACCAGGCCTAGAAGTGAAGGAATTCATTAGCTGGCTCAATAATCAAGGCTTTGATTCCATAAAGTATGAAAACACCTTTGAGGGAGGCGGCGATTCCTATATTGTGTTCAAGCCCGAACAAGTTAATGTCACCGACCGCTCGGAATATGAAATTCCTTAGATCAAATTGATCACAATAAAAGAATAAATTTTCTAACATCACGTTATAATCAATTATATCAAACGGAGAGAGCGTGAAAATCCTCGAAACCCTATCTTATGATGATGTTCTACTAGTACCGCAATATAGCGACATTCGATCTCGCTCAGAGTGCGATACATCTGTGACACTTGGACCTGGAGTGAATCTAAAAATCCCAATCATCTCTTCTTGCATGGATACAGTGACTGAAGAGACAATGGCAGCAGAAATAGGATGGCTGGGAGGCCTGGGTGTTATACACAGGTATAATACTCCCCAAGCGCAAGCTGAAATGCTCCACCGAGCAGTCCTCTTAGCAGATCACTCGGCACCCATAGCTGCCGCAATTGGAGTAACAGATGATTACATGGAGAGAGCCGAGCTTTTGGTTACTGCTGGAGCCTCTGCTCTTTGCATTGATGTGGCACATGGCCATCACGTTCTAGTGAAAGAAGTATTATCTAATCTTAGGTCTGTTCTTGGAGATGACTTTTGTATTATCGCAGGAAATGTTGCGACGCTAGAAGGTATCAATGATTTAGCAGACTGGGGTGCAAATGCAATCAGATGTAATATCGGAGGAGGCTCGATCTGTTCTACCAGGATTCAGACTGGACATGGCGTGCCTGGCCTTCATACTATTTTTGACTGTGCTAAGACAGATCGAGATGTAACAATCATAGCTGACGGAGGAATCAGAAATAGTGGTGATGCGGTAAAGGCCTTAGCTGCTGGAGCAGACTGTGTGATGCTTGGTTCAATGCTAGCAGGTACCGCTGAATCTCCAGGTGAATACGCATTTTTCAACGGTGAAAAAAGAAAGACTTACAGAGGAATGGCGAGCCCCGAAGCACAGTTTGACTGGAGGGGTCGAGCCAGCTCATTAGAGGGAATTTCTACTACTGTACCGTATAAAGGACCAGTGAAGGACATAATTAATATGTTGATGCAAGGAATTCGTAGTGGATTTTCATATTCAGGAAGTCGATCTTTGAAGGAATTGCATGCAAAGGCTAAATTTGCAAGACAGACAGGCGCAGGAGTTCGAGAAAGTGACACCCATATTCTCACATCTAACTAATTGGCTAGGACAACTAGTTACTTCTTTTATTTCAAAGGAAATATCTGCGAATGAATGTGAGTTTAAATTGAATCGAGACAACATGGAACACGAATGCAAATACATGTGGATTATTGACAATGGCCACGGAGAAGACACACCCGGCAAACGCTCTCCTCTTTTTGAGGATGGAACACAGCTCCTAGAATTCGAATTCAATAGAAGGATTTCTGAAAAATTAATGGAGTACCTTTCTAGTGCAGGTGTAAGATATCACAATCTTGTGCCTGAGATAGAAGGAGATGTTACATTGTCTGAAAGAGTTTCTCGAGCTAATGACCTAGAATCTGACATTCCTTTGATTCTTGTTTCAATTCATGGAAACGCCTTTGGCGCCCAGTGGACTTCTCCAGCCGGAATTGAAACTTATCATTATTGCAAAAGCAAAAAAGGTGAATCAATCGCTGATGTCTTCCAGAACAGGCTCACAATGACTACTGGCTGGAAAGACCGAGGAGTCAAGACTGCTAATTTTTATATTCTAAAACATACAAATATGCCCGCAATTTTGACAGAAAATGGATTCTTTACCAACAAACAAGAATGTAAAAAAATGCTGTCTGATGACTGGGTTGAAAAATTAGCTAGAGCTCATTTTGATGCTATAATGGAGATTGAGAGAGAGGGATTATGATTAAAACAAAAGATCTCAAAAAATTTAAGAAAGCCATCGAAGAGGCGATAAAAGATCTCCCCCAAGATCTAAACATGGGATCCCAATCAGCGAGAAGTTATGCCCGTGATAAAATTTATGATCGAATAATGGATGAGTTTCATGTTCGACCAGCTGGCGTCAATGACCTCCCTCCGCTTGAAATAGAATTCGGTGGGTGAATGAGAGATGGAAGTCGCCGAGTTCGACTAAACATTGACATTTTCGAAATTATAATGAAAATATTCAACCAGAAAGGTAAATTCTGGTTAGTGAGAGTTCCGTGTTTAAAGAGATGGCTTGCTCATAATATTGCAAATGAAGTTGCAAAAAGATGTGAAGAGGAAATAGAGAATGAGACAACCTGAGTTTATCATCTTTACTGGTCCTATGTTTGGGTCTAAGACTACACGTCTAATGGCTGTTGTTGACAGATTTAAGTACCAGAATCGAAAGATATTGGCTTTTAAGCCCAAGATGGATGATAGATATGACAATCAGGATATTGTCACACATAACGGTGGAAAGATATCTGCTAATGTAATCGACGATGCTGCTGAGATTTTTATGCATCTTGCTGAGAGAGATGATGAAGTATACGATGTTGTCGCAGTTGATGAAGCGTTTATGATAAACGGAATTGCAGATGTTCTTCTTTGGCTTTATCATCGAGGTATAACTGTTATTGTCTCGTCCTTAGATATGTCTGCTGCTTGTAATCCATTTGAGGAGCTCCAGAAAATGTTACCCTGGGCAACAAAGATTGAAAAATGCCCTGCCGTATGCCCAGTTTGTGGAAGAGATGCTTATTACACTTACAAGAAGAACGATGATGGCATAGAGATTGCAGTTGGAGGGGCTGAGCTCTATGAGCCCAGGTGTTTCCAGCACCACCCACTAGTGAACAAGAGAGAACATAATGATACCCAACCCTAGAGATGTAGATCTTGTGATCTATCACAAGCATTGCACAGATGGTTTCGGAGCTGCTTATTCTGCATGGCGCCTCTTAGGAAATCGAGCTGAATATATTGCATGCTCTCATGGAGAAGCACCCCCTAACGTAAAAGGGAAGAATGTTGCGATCTGTGATTTTTCATTCAAAAATGCTGTAACAAAGAAAATGATAGAGGAGTCTGAAACGCTGGTAATACTTGATCACCACAAGTCAGCAATGGTGGAGCTTCATGATATCCCAGATGCCATTTTTAACATGGAGAAGTCTGGTGCAGTCATCACGTGGGAATTCTTCCATCCAGGAAAAGAACCACCAAAATTTCTTGCATATATTGAAGACAGGGATCTTTGGAAGTGGCAGCTACCTTATTCTAAGGAGTTTGCTGCAGCATTTGATATGGTTCCTTTTGAGTTCGAGGAATTTGAAAAGTTTGAAGACGATTCTGTGTTTGATGACGCTGTAAAGCGAGGAAGCTATATTCTGGCTTATTCAAAGACTGTTATAAAAAAGATTGCAGACAAAGCTATTCCAAGAAAGCTTGCAGGCCACGAAGCACTAGTTGTGAATGCATCTCACTGGATGTCTGAGATCGGAAATGCACTTTCACCCCACTGTGATCTTGCGTTAATCTGGTTTCATGATCATGTTGACAAAAAGATTCGAGTGAGCCTAAGAGCTTTCCACGATAATATTGATGCCTCAGAAATCGCTAAGCAGTTCGGCGGAGGAGGACATAAGTCTGCTGCTGGATTTACGTGGGAAGCGAATATTGAAGATCTCTTTGATAAACCAAAGAGAAGATCTAGGAAGAAAAGTGAGCCCTCAAAATCAAAAGACGATTCATGAAGCAATTCTTGTAGCTGCTGAAAATCTTAAGGGAAAACTACCAGATAGTTCAAGACACCCTAAGGGTAGAAATCCTTACGCACACATTCCGAAAGTAATTATGAGCATCACAGGAAGCTCATACAAGGACCTCACAGATGATTATTTTGATATCGTTATGGAAATCATTGATCTTTGTGAAAGAAAACCATTTTAAAACAAAGGAGAAATAAAATGAAATTCTTAAGAAACTTAACCACACCCCTCGCGATAGCTTTTATGATATTAGCTGGAGCACCAACAACGGCAATGGCAGACGATCACGCTGTTGATATCACCGGAGACAGCGCGGACTGGAAAAAACGTTCAGGCCTTCGGTTTGGGTATAACTACCTTAGCAACGGAGATAAGCCTACTAATGGTGAAGCGGCGAAGCTTCGCAACCCGCATATGTTTGCTATCGGGTATGAACTCCAGCAGACTATGTCCGGCGGTGACTGGTTAGACATCTTGTTTATCCAGAACGTTACCATTAGCGGCCTAGAACAGAGTGTCATTGCACCCTCTGCAAATGTTTTGGTGGGCTTTGAGGTCAACGACACACTTCAGCTAGCTGTGGGTGGAAACCTCTCGGTCTATGACCCATCTCCGGATGGAAACTATATTCACCTTGTAACTGCTTTGGGCTTTACAGCTGCCGCAGGAAAGCTGAGCGTCCCACTGCATCTTGTGTATGTTCCTGATGTAAACGGGTTCTGGCGTTTCGCAATCACCACTGGTGTGAACTGGTAGAAGAACCATAATGAAATATTTGCTAATTTTTAGTTTAATGCTACCTGTTGCTGCACAAGCAACAGAGCAGAGAATCGGTTTCGTTGCTGGATCTACACACGGTGTAGGTTTAGGATACAGTAGGCAACATAAGGACGGAACTGGCTGGCAAGTGTCAGCTCTGCCAATTGTTGAGGATAACTTTGATGCCACCGTTTTTCTCGGAGGAACCTACTTCAAGACACTAAACTCCACAAGCTGGGGTCGTGCATACTGGTCATTAGGGATGGCAGCATTCTACAATCGTCACACTTATGATGAGCTTGACTGGACATGCGGCACAGTTGAGCAATGTGATGGGTCTAGACTAGATGAAGGGCTTATGCTTTCCTTTGGTCCGGGCGTTGGCTTGGAGCGCCGCTGGAAGCAGTTTGCAGTATCTCTAGAGCTTCCCCTTGCAGTTCAGATTGGGTACGCTGAACACAAGGTGCAGTTCTTGGGTATGCACCCAATTCCTAATTTCTCATTAATGTATTTCTGGTAAAAAATGTCATCATCTTGTAGTGGTTCAAATTGCTATGGTTGTCCTTGCACTCAAGAAGTATCCCCCGGATACCAAAAAGACGGACGCCCAGAGTGGAACAATGTTTGGATGAGAGTTGCTCATACAGTAGCAGAGCGATCTTATGACCCAAGATATAAAGTGGGTACCATTATCGTTTCTGAGGATAACACCCAGTTGCTTTCCCTGGGATATAATGGTAACTATAAGGGTGGCCCAAATAGAGTTGAGTCTGAAGAACCTGGTGAATCTGGGTTTATACATGCAGAGCAGAATGCTCTTATCAAATTGGACTACAACAATCCGAAGGTAAAAAAGATGTATATTACATTGAGTCCATGTTCTCATTGTGCCAAGATGATTGTTAATTCAAATATTAACGAAGTGATATATGATGAGGAGTATAGAGTTAGTCGCGGACTCGATATTCTTCGTGAAGCAGGAATAAAGGTAAGTCAATATAGCGTTTCATAGGTGAAATTGCTAATCTTGGTGAATATTTATAGGCAGCCTGGAGTGTTAATGTGAATAATGTACTCACAAAAGAGCGTCTAGCTCAGATCGTAGAAGAAGAGCGTGCAAAGCTTCAGTCAACGCAAGAAGACGAATGCAAAGCCAACAAGGTGCCATTAGGAAAAAACCTTAATAAAGTGTCACCAGGATTAAAAGTATGTGACAAAAAATCAGGATTGGTTTATGTGGTCACAAAGATGCATCAAGGGGATGTTTCTGAAGCTGACGGGAAACATGAGCGAGGCGCAACCCTAAAAACCCCCGAAGGACAACTATTTTTCGTGAGCGAAAAAGAACTTAAAAAGAATTATAAGGTAGAGTAACAGTTATGAAAAAGAATGAAGTTGCAGATCTGATCAAAGAAACCCTTGCTTTGGAAAACGAAGAAGGACAAGAAGAAGTTTTAGGTGAAGCGCTAGTGGCGCAAGTTAAGACATACACACTTCCAACCGAAGCACTGTCCCAAGCTAACAAGAAAAACCACTTCAGCTTGTATGATCAGGAAATAAAGGATTTTAATAGAGTAAGCGCTGAGCTCGATGCAGCATCACGATCTAATGCTAGTTCAAATCACTCTCTTTTTAGGTCTCTTAAAGTAGATGAGACTTACAATCTAAACGGTGTATATCTACATGAGCTTTACTTTGCGAACATCGGTGATCTTCAAAGTGAGATTACAATGGACACACTTTCGTTCATGCGCCTAGAGAGAGACTTTGGATCTTTCGATGAGTGGCAACGAGATTTTCTAGCCTGCGCAACAGCTTCTCGTGGCGGCTGGGTTGTAACAGGTTACAATATTTTTACACGCACTTATATGAACTGCGTCATAGATTTGAACGCTGCTAACGTGCCCATCGGCCTGATTCCAGTGATTGTCATGGATGTGTGGGAGCATGCTTATTACAAGGATTATTTAAAGAATGTGTCTGAGTACACAGTTAACATGATGAGAGAATTGAACTGGAACGTAATCGAAAGCCGCTTTACACGCGCCGAAAAGATTGCTGAAGTTCTTAAGTAGGAGTTATAAATGGAAGACATGGTCAAAAAATTGATTCTTGAGATGGTTCAAAACCTGCAGGAGGAAGATGAAAAAGATGAGCATAAGTCTCTACCTGATTCTCTTGACGCGCAGGTTGATGCCCTCTTCATAAAATACGATGCAGTTTCATCTGAAGCCCCAGAAAAAGAAGGCATTAACGAAGATTCGTTCCCGCAAACTTTAGGATTTATCCTTGAGCAACTCGGCGACGAGCCTGTTGATCCTTCTCCTGATCAAGTTCTCGCCCAAGATGCTGATCCAGCAGCTGACGAAGAGAAAAAAGTTGAGGATAAAGAGGTTGAAGAAGTCGAAGGTGAAGAAATAGAGATTGATGAGCCTGAGACTTCCCCCTCATTAGACGTTCAAATGTTTGCTGAAAGAGTGGCAAGGCTTGCATCAATGCCAGTAAAACTTTTGGATGTCTCTACAATTATTTTGGCTCGTGCAGAGAACTATGTCAGAGAAAATTATGATAATAGTACTGCCGAAGCGTTAAAAGAAATTCTTTATGATGACCACCGACTTGAACTACCCGAAGACGCAGTAGAAAGAGTTTTAGATTCAGATATTCCACCACCCGCAGCAAAAGGCGCAGGACCCGGTGGGGGAGCGGCGGCTTGAGTGAGCAAGTATAAAGACTTTGACCATCGAAAGTCAATTCATATTAAGCTCCTCACAGAAACACACGGAGCTTTTAGAATAGAACTTATTAAGAAGAAGTTGTCTATGCAAGAAGTTTTTGAGGATTTCGCACAAAGAGTTGTTCGAGGAGATGGCTTCGCGCATAGAGTTTTAGATACAGTAGCTAGAAAGAAAAGAGAACGTCATATCGAAAAACTTTCAGAGACCGATGCAGAATCAATTTTCGATGCCATTGAAAACGGTGATTTTGATGATGATTTCGACCCGGAAGATATTTGAAAATGTGGTCAAAGCGCGACAATAAATTAAAATTAATAGCAGATCTAGAGTTAAGAGTTGCACAACTAGCAGAGTCAAATAAGGTTCTTGCACAAACTGTAATGATACTTAATAAACGCATGGATCAACATATTAGTTTTATGAACGCGTTAAGTGAGACTAATACAACGATCCTCAGAATACTGGACTTTCAAAATTCTCCAGTAACTAAAAAATCTGATGAAGTGAAATTCTTAGGTTTCGATTATGAGGATGAAACGGAGGAAAAATGATGGCGGCAATTATTGACAAGCATGTTTCTAAGTTTATATCTAGGAAGTTCCTGGTCTGGCTTTGCTCTTGCGGTTTTCTTTATGGGGAGCTTCTTACGGGAGAGCAGTGGACGTTCCTGTCGGTTGTTTATATCGGCGGTCAGGCTGCCATTGATGCATTTTTAAAGTGGAAAGGCAAATGAGCACTTTAATTAAATCAATTAAGAAGCTGTGGATATCCTCGAAATCTACGGTTTTAATTTTCGGGGCCTTTATGATCGGATTAGGGCTTTGGTTCTTGCTTCGAGGTAAAGATGTCGACCCGTGGGAAATTTTAAATGAACAAAAGAAATCTCATGCGGAAGAATTAAAAGCGATAGATGAGTCTCACAGAGAATTAATTGAGAGAAATGCAGCTATTGATGAGAAGTTAAAAAATACTCTGCGTGAAATTGATGAAAAATATGCAGAGAAAAACAAAAAACTTGATCGAAAGACCAAGAAAGAAATTGAAAAAATTGTCAAAGACACAAATCTCAGCCCAGAAGAATTAGCTAAAAAATTAGCTGAAGCGACGGGTTTATCTTTAGACAAGTAAGAGATATAATAAAGAAGTAAATTGGATGGAGTATACCAATGAGTGAATTCGATTTTGTTGATCATTACGAAGACCAGGAGGAGTCTGCTAATCTTCTCCCAGATAACGAAGCAGAGTCTGCTATTAATTGTGCCTTTGTAGGAATCGGCGGCGGCGGATGTAAGATTGCTAAAGCATTTTTAGATCTGGGCTTTACAAAGACTCTTTTAATCAACACTACAGACAAAGATTTCCAGTCAGGTATCGACCAAGATCATCTGCTCGCCATGCCAGGCGCAGATGGTGTCGCCAAGAATATTGATCTGGGTCGACAGGTTTTAAATGAAAACAGTGCACTAGTTGAAGATGCATTACGTACTAGACTCGGCAAAGTTGATTGGCTGTTTGTTTGCGCCGGCGGCGGTGGCGGAACAGGTTCTTCTGCTGCTATTTTAGATCCAGTCTTTAAGAGATATCTTGAGATCAATGAAGCGACCGGCAAGGTTGTATACATTGTGACCTCACCTACATCTCAAGAGAAGCTAAATTCGACAATTAAGAATAATGCTAAATCACTTGAGAGCGATGTTACATCTAACCCACATATTGTCCTTGATAATGAACGACAACTGAATGCCTTCCGAGGCAAGGTTGGTGTCCTTGGTCTTTACCCTGCTGCTAACAAGGCTTTCGCAAAGATGTTTTGGCAGTTATTGAGGCTTGCATGTGAGCAATCACCAATCCAGGCCTTTGACGGCAAAGATCTTGAGAGATTTCTTAGCTCTCCCGGGCGAATGGTGCTGGGATCAGCAATTGTTCAGCCAAGTACAAATCTAGGTGTTGAACTCTATCAGAGCTGCATTAACAACTCACCTTGCCCAAAACCAGCAGGTCACGCCGAAACCGGCGTTCTTCTCCAAGTAATCACAGAAGATCACGCTAATGACGTAGATATTAGCGGACACTTGGAGGCTGCAACAGCTTATGTTGGAGGCAGAACTAACACGCTCTTTTCCGGCATCTATGTTCGGGATGCTCTTCCTGGGCTTGTAAGCGTAATGGCACTTGCAGGCCTACCGTGCAACGACTAGCTTCTTTTCTTTGCCTAGTGCTACTTCTTTTACCAGGAGTGGTACGTGCAGAGTGTCCACAGATAAGCCCAGTTAAAAAAGATCAAGTAGTTGCATGTGATGGCGTGCTAATAAGATCAGATGCCGTACCGTCTGTTATTGTTAACTTAACTTCTGCTGAAGAAAAATGTAACCTTAAGCTAAAAGAACAAGAAGAGAAATCTTCTGCTTGGTGTGCAGCAGAAAAAGATAAGTTAAAAGCTCAAATTGCAGTAGAAAAAGATCTAACTAATAAAAGATTAAAGATAAAACAGTCTCAAATTGATTTTCTGACAGAAGAGATTAAAAGATTAAAGCAACCGCGAACTGGAATGTGGCTAACGATAGGTGTAGTATCAGGCGTCGCAGTAACTATGGCAGCTGCTTGGTCACTTAATCAGGTTAAGTAGCTATTATTTCTATCAGAAACGATATTTATAACTGGATTGTATCCGGAGATTTAAATGTCCATTAAGGTAACAGAAAAAGCTGTACGTGATTTAGTAAGAAATTTACTTGAATCCGAAATGCCCGCAGAAGGCCAGGAAACTAAGCTTCCCATGCCGTATGACGGGGATGTAATGTCAGATCTGCCCATTCATGCAGACCCAGTGGTTGGTCAAGAAGACCTAGGGCCACCCGTTCAGAACGTGAACTACATACCAAAAGATCACGAAGAAATGAATGTGGCTGCTGAAAAGCTCCTTGCTGACGTTCCTGAAGATCTAATTCCCCCTGTGTTTAAGCAGCTTAGAAAGATTGTGGATAAAGCAGTTCGAGTTGCAAAGAAACGTGCGGCTGGCCCTGAACCAAACGAGATAGTGTCAGAAGGAACGAACTTATTGCCGCTTATCGAGTTGATTGCTGAACAAGTAATGCCGTATACAGTTGATATCGATGCTGCAAAAGGCGTAGGGTACGAGCAGGATTTCGACCAAATTAAAATGAAGGGCGAAGAAGAAGAAGAGGTTGAAGACGAGGAAGTTGTCGCAGAACCTCAAAAGCCCGCGCATCCCCCAGGAAGAAAGATTTATGCAGTCGTCCCGCCAAAAGCTTCAACGTCTTCGTACGTTGGACAAGCTTCTGCGGAAGAGGAAGAGGAAGTAGAAATAGATCCCGCTCTTGCAAAAATGATCGATGGTGCTCCCAGGATAACTCCACGAGAGCGAGCCCGCCAAGAAAAAGAAAAAGAAACTTCAGCAGCCAAAAGCGCTGAGCAATCAGAAGTTGCATCTGAGCTTGCTGAAAAAGCAGCAGCAGAAAAATTAGAGCTTGCCAAAAAGCTTTACAGCGAAGATGAAGCACTTCTTTCTAAGCTAGAAGCACTAGAAGATCCAGTAATGCTTGACTCAATCCTTAGTACAGATCAAGTATTTGAAGTAGAAGAGGAATATTCATCTACAGATACAGCGCAACAAATCGCGACCGGCGGCGCACGATCCTTTGACGATATGTCAGAAGAGCAACGAGGTAGATTTGCAGAGATTCTACTTGATATGCAGAAATCGATTTCCAATAGTGCATTTAGAAATATCCGCGATTCTGGTTTCATGAAGTTCTTGCACGCACTCTCGGTTGGCACAGAGGAATTTCAAGATAAAGTTTTTGCTATTACTCAAGAACCACCTACAGAAGCAAAAACAATACAGAAGTTTCTACTCAAATCTCTACCTTGGTCTGCTGAGTTTAAGAAAGAAGTTAAGAAAGCTGGAGCGCTTCCAGAGTTCGACCCAGAAGCCGCAGGTGATATCTTAAAGTATTTGAGTCAAAACAGTGAGGGTGCAAAAGAGGGCGGCTCGCTCTTGGATGACTACACATCTTTGGTTCACTACTACTTGGCAGTGAAAGATAATTTTCCAGGTGCAGAAAAGAGTATGAGAAAATTTCACTTTAACAAAGAGAATGGTAAGGCAGCCCTAGAGCTTGCTGTTAAAGGAATGAGTGATCGAGGCGACCGCGCCTCTTATGACATGCTTGTGAAGACGCTTGGTAGTAAAGAAAATAAAAAAGAAGTTACAAAACAACTAGGAAAAGATTTCCAGATTCCTAAGTTCCAAGAATCTGAGGAGGCATAAGGTTGAACCGCTCACTTCTCAAAGAGATTAGCGATAATTTGCGCGCTAATGTTCCGCAGAAGAAGGTTCCTGACTTTTTGCAGGGAATGTCCACTATGCCAAATGAACTACCGCTATCAGTCACGCCGGCCCGATCCACTTGGGAAGTTGTGGAATCTCCACGCCGTCTTAAGAAAACATTTGATTTTGCAGGTGCAGATCATAGAAATCGATTCGTCATGGAAATGCTTGAAGAACAAGATAAAATGCACCACCACAGCAGAATGACTATTGACGAAAATGAGATTCATGTTGAGATCTATACTAAAGATCTTAACTCTATAACAGAGATGGACCACCAATTGTCTCGATTGGCGGATTTAATTTATGCAGACACCCGAATCTGATAGCTTATCCCTTCTTAACGAGGATCGATTCTTCGTTTCTAAGAGTCTTGAGGGAAAAATCGGCCCACAGGAGCTGGTTGAACCAAGTGCAAATGACCACAAAGATTTAGTTGTAAAAATACAAGATTCCGAATTGATGCTAAATAGTATTGAAGAAACAGATAAGTTTATTGATATCAAAGGCACATGCTTTGCAAGAGATATTGGTGGAATATTTAATGATGACCGACCCGATAACTTACAAGTATTTTTAAACGATGAGATGATTTTAAGTAAAGATATTAAGAATTGTGCTTGGGAGTGTAGGGCAAACACATTTTCAAGTGATAATTATGATGTGTCGATCTTGATCACACGCCAGCCCACAAGGAAGAAGAAGTAAGATGTCAAAAGACAATAAAAAAGATAAAGCCAAGAAACCTACAGTTACTCAGTTCGATAAGTTTCTCGATGACCAACTTTTGCGAGAAAAGCAAAAGATAGAAAGAATGAAAGAAGTCGCAGGTCACGGCAAGCAAACACCTCAGCAAAAATATAATAAGCTGTACCGTGAACGCCCACAGAATAGAATTGTTTGGAGAAAGAAATGAGTCGTACAATCGAAACAAGCGAACAGCTTCGTAGCTTCCTCAAGACAATAGTGGAACAAAGCGTCCACGATGCCCAGGACGTGGTTGCCGAAGAAGAGCGTAAACGTCAACTTGAGCTTTATAAAAAGATGCAGGAACAAGAAGAAGTCGAAGAAGAGGCTGAAGAGACTGAGGAAGAGACAGAATCTTCTGATGAAGAACCGTCAACCGAGAAAAAATCTTCGGAGGAATCTGAGAAAGATCCAATGAACCGACCAGCCGCAGCGGATCGAGCACCTGAGAAACCCAAAACACCTGAAGACGTTGATTTGAAGAATATCCTCTACTCTATTAATCAAATTAGAAGCGGAAGATCTTTGAAGGATCGATTTGTCAAAGACAATCTTAACGACTACTTTAATAGACTCAACCCTGTCGAACGTCTGGCGCTTTCTGAGTTCTTAGAAGGCCTTTCGGATGTGATCGTTGATGGCGTTCCTGCTGCAGATGCTGAGACTCCTGATGAAGAAGTTGTCATGCAAGCAACAGACTCCACAGCTAAAGAAGTAGAGAAAAAGAGAAAATCTCAATCTCAAAACGACAAGCCTCAAGCAGCAGAGAAATCCGCTTCACCTGAGGAAATCGCTCCCCCAATTAAAGTAGCACAATAAGCGAGGTAATCTTGGAAAAAACAACAATTCATTTGCCGCCAGGCGGAGTTTTAGAAGTAGAGCACACTCAGGAATTCATTAATAGAGTTTGCACGTGGTCTAAGAAAAATGAAGATGAAGTATTGCTAAAAGACATCAGAGACTATATTTACGAATCTTTTAAAATATCAATGTCAAAAGGAACACTAGAGAAAGTCGAAAACATCTAGCGGAGATTTTAATGAAAACCACACTTGAAAAGCTTAGGCAGATCGTCCGCGAAGAAGCGGAAAATCTCAACGAGACTAAGCTGAGAAAGACCCGTGAGGGTTCTAAGGTGGAGTTCGCTTCTGAAGAGTATATTAAGGAAGTTGAGAAGGATCTAGAAGAATTAGCCTCGATGAGAGACCGCCGAGGAATGAGAGAACGCGAAAGATACGTCCTTTCTCAAGCAGTAAGACACCTCAGAAGCAGCCTCAAGCGCGCCAGAAAAACCCGTGACAGATTAGAAAAAGTAAAAGCTCAAAAAGATACAAAAGTTTTAATATCAGAAGAATAGTTTTTGTGTAAATCGAAACTCCTGGGGTATAATAGTACCAAAGGAGATACGAAATGGGCGCTCTTCACGGTCATCTTATGCATCCCTACGACAACCTCGACTTGAGGTTCCGGGATCTAAAAACAATGTTCACGCAGATTACAAACGGAGAACTTGACTCTGCTTGTGAGAAGTTCGATGGACAAAATATATTTCTCCACGTTGATTCAAACGGGCTACCTTGGTTCGCCCGAAACTTGTCTGATATCAAAGACGGTCAAGTCGCAGTAAACGACATTGATAATCGTTTCGCCGGCCGAGGCTCTGTTCATACTGCGTTCCGAGATGCTGCACTCACTGCAGCTAAGATTTTCTCATCCTGGGATCCAGAGAAGATAAATAAGATTTTCGGAGGGAATACGTGGTATTCAGCGGAGATCATTCATCTTGCTAATCCTAATGTGATCCAGTACAATACTTGTGCCTTGATCTTTCACTGGGACGGCACGGGTTCTCGAGACCCAATCACCGGACATGCTATTTCAACTAAAGCGCAGACTGCCGCATTCAAGATCCTCACTGACTCACTTCCAGGAAGTATTGAATCGGAGGGTTACACTTGGAAGATCGGTGCTTCTTTCAAAGCAAATTTAAATAAGCTTACTTACGAGCAGTTTGCTTCGGCATCGACTGCACTTGATGAAGTCTGCGTAAAGTCTGGTTTGAATCACGCAGCAACTCTCAAAGAGTATGTTGCAAAAAGCATTAGAAAAGATCACCTAGAATCCCTTAATTTAAGCTCGAACTATACAGATCTTGTGATGATGAGAATGTTCGATGAAAAAGGTGCCTTGACTGCACCTTCGATTACAAAGGGAATGAAACCAGGATTGAAGGCAGCTCTTCGTGATGTTATGAAAAAGAGGAAGCAGCTTAGAGAATCTTACTTAGCCCCAGTAATGGAGACTATTCGAGAAGTATCAACCCTCGCACTGTCAGGCACTTCTTCTAGTCTTGTTGACAGTCATGAGAAAGAATTGTCCCGAATCCAAACAGCATTTGAAGAAGCTGTTAAGTCTGTTAGAAACAGTAATGATGATAGAAAGCTAAGTGTGTTAGAGAAAAACAAATGCCAGCTTTCTTGCAAAGATCAAATTACTTCTTCTCAAGAAGGGGTCGTTTTCAAGTTTGAAGGAAACTCTTACAAGCTTACGGGAAAGTTTGCTCCTTTGAACCAGATTTTAGGTCTTAACAAAGATTGGACTAAATAATGAAGAAAGTAGGAATTGTTGCTGGCGCTTTTAAACCGTATCATGCGGGCCATCACAAGATGGTTGAGATTGCTTGCAAAGAAAATGACGTTGTTCATGTGATTGTGTCTCTGTCAGATCGATCACGCCAGAATGAACCTGTAGTTACAGGCGCGCAGATGGAGGATATTTGGAATGATCATTTGGCGCAAATTTTACCCGAAAATGCAAAAGATAATCTACAACTGCTTCCTGCAGGCCAAGCCCCAGTAAGGATTGTTTATGAGATGCTGGAGAATGAATCAGAATGTAATTCCACCGACGTTTTTAGTATCTACTCGGACCCAAGAGATATTAACCGTTACAATTCAAAATCCTTAATCCGAACAATAGCAGCAGATTTTGTTGCTACTAATATCTCCAGAAGGCCTGTGTCGATTGAAGAGACTGTAAACGTTAGGGGCGAAGATATGCGTAAGTGGATGTCTACAAGAGATAAGAAAAATTTTCTCAATGGTTTGCCCGAGCCTTTAACAGAAAATTCTAAGGAACAAATCTGGTATAAACTAGTAGGGCCAGATGTAAAAAGTTTCCCTGCAGCTTAACCAAAATCAAAAATAGACGTATAATAATAAAACTATTGACATTCTTAGGAGAAAATAATGTCAGATCGAAACACAAACTGGGTACCAGAAATTCTCTACGAAGAGAATGATGAAGGCACTTCTAGTAATTTCCCTTTCATTCAAGTACCTCAAGGGCAAGAGATGCCCAAGATGCTTTATATCTTTGAGTCCAGCGATACTGGAGAAGTTGAGCCCGGACCAGAAGGCGAGGAGTTGCCTGTATTTGAGTGGGATATGCACCAGTACGCAGACATGGCCATCCTTAAAGAATCTCTTCGCCCCGAACTCTATGATGAAGTGAGAGTTGCTTTGGGATTGCAGCCGATGGCAGAAGCTGTTGCTGCAGGACAAAAAATCACAGATTCTGTTAAATTAAATCTGGAATAGAAAAAATGTACCTTAACAGAGAAGACATCCGACAAACCTTGTCGGAGATGCAAAGTTTTTATCGTGGTCTCAAAAAACATTTTAACCAGTTTGAGATGAACTTAGAGTCAAACCTGGGCCGAAGAAATATTTTTATGTCAATGGCACAAGAAGAGTTTCTTGCTCGAGCCTTGCGGAATCGATATGAGAATGTTATCAATGACGGAGCCCCCGGGATGCCAGATGTTTACATCCAGGATATTGATCGGGAAATTGAGTGCAAGCTCACCACAGTAAATAAGTCTGGAAGTATTAGCTTTCAATCGGATTATGAGACACTTGCCCAAAAGGGATCTCTTGATTATCTGTATTTTATTGCTTCCCCCGATTTTGACAGCTTCGCAGTGCTTCTTTTTACAGGGCTCACAGTAGAAGACTTCAGGCCCCTTTCCCCGGGGTCCCGCGGAAAGGTTGCCATGAAGAAGCATGAAGGCATGAAGAAGTGCACTGTTCTCTGGGGTGAAGTGATCAATAAGAATAATATTGAATTGAGTAAGCTAGACGATCTCATTGTACAAGCCCGCCAGAAGTTCGATAATGTAGTTGAGGTAGTTACTCAAAAGATCAAAACTACAAAAGCCCCCAAGCAGCTTGAGAAGCTAAATGGTCGGATCGAGAGGGAGCATGGTATCTACCGCCGGAAGCTAGATCGATACCTGGGTAGAAAGCAGTACTGGCTCACAGATCCGGGTAAGTATTCCTTCGATTTACAACAAGTGGTATAAATAGTAGGTTGCGTTATATTTAATAACGTTCACTAAATCATCTTTTGTGTACACAAGGAGAAATCACGATGGATTTTAGAAAAAATAGATTAGAGCTGCTCGCCGGCCTCGGTAACCATGAATCTCGCCACGAAATAGTTCGTGAGCAAGCTGAGGAGCTCAATGAATCAACTGAGACTCGTCAAGCTGATGAGTCCGACGCACAGGTCCGTCAAGCTGTCCGACGCACTATTCGCAAGATGGTCGCGGAAGGCACGCTTTCCCTTGAGAATATTGATTTTAAGCCTGGAGCTATGGAAGAAGCTGAAGACGAAGAAGCGCTGGAAGAGGGCGAACACCCACCTATCATGTCCGGCCCAATGCTTGAAGACGAAGGCGAAGAATCTCCTGGTGATATGTTCGAAGAAGACGACATGGAAGAAGACTGCGGCGCTGCTCACGAAGAAGAAGTACTAGAAGAAGATTCAGTTGAAGATGTCGACGGCCTTGATGTCATGGAAGAATCTGAAGAAGAGGCAGTCATCTATGAGATAGACGGTGAGCATGTCCTTGAATACGGTGGAAAACGATTCAGCCTCAGTGAGATTGAAATATCAGCTGAAGAACTCGCCCAGATTACTAATAATTAGTAAACATCTCTCTCCAGGCCTAGTATACTAATGGGTAAGGAGATGTCAAATGCGTCTACACCCAACAACTGTTAAGCGTCTAGTTAAACTCTATGAAACCTACGGCGGTCACCGCGAGGAGTCCAAGCTCTTGAAGGAGCTTGCTCGCCTAGATCTTTCCGTCTACCACCAGAACACTACAGATAACGACGTCCTTGTCTGCACCGATGAGCTGAACGAAGCTCTGCGTGGACAATAATAGGTACGAAGTAGGCCAAACACTATTCGTAGTGATGGTCGAGAAGATGAAGATCGTGCCCGTTGTCGTGGCCGAGCAAGTTGTTCGTAAGACTTTTAAGGGTGAGGAAGTAACTTACCTGGTCTCACACAAAGAGAATGACGATCCGATCGATCTCACTCGTCTTAAGGGTGATGTCTACCAGAATCTAGAGGAAGTCCGAACCCTGTTAATTGACAATGTTACGAGAAATATCGACACCATGTGTTCTAAGGTAGATTCTCGTTCTAAAGAGTTGTCACATAATCTGTTCGGTGACTCACCTTCGACTGCCCATGAAGCACAGCCAGAGATTAAGCCTGAAGCACCTGAAGAGAATGTATTTGTGCTTGAAGATGGAACCAAAGCAAGAGTTCATTTCTAAACGTAGTAACTCCATACATACTATTGTAGACGGAGATTTACATGCTCATTGAAGACTTTACTGATCTTGCCGCAGAAGCTATCCAGACCTCATCCAAGCTAGCTAGAAAACTCGATCACCCCCAGCCATATCCAGAACATCTTCTGGTGTGCATGTTGAATCAGGAAGACAATCCCGTAAGGGCTATTCTGGCAAAGCTGTCTGTCGATCGAAAAGATCTATTGACAAAGCTTAACTTGCATCTTACAGCGATGCTAAAAATGCCTGCGAAAACTGCAGCAGAGGATTCCATTACGGTGTCTCCTCGACTTCTCCGGCTTTTAACGAGGGCACAACTCACTGCTAAGAGCAAAGGTGACTCGTTCGCTAGTTCAACTACATTGTTCTTAGAGATTTTTACTGATCCTGTTAATGAGCAACCTGCAAAACGATTTTTGATCGAAGCGGGCCTCACGCAAGAAGCAGTTGAAGCAGAAGTTGAGATCCTTCGTCAAGGAAAGAAGGTTGAGAATCGACGAGAGCGAAACTCAATCAAGCTTCTTTTAACTAAAGGTAGAGAGCTTGTAGCAGAGTGCTCAACAGGCACTATCCCTCCTGTGATTGGTCGAGAAGATGAGATTCGAAGTGTAATTCGAATTCTTTGTCGACGAAACAAGAATAATCCGATTATTATCGGCAAACCAGGTGTTGGCAAGACCGCAATCGCTCACTTGCTAGCCCATCGAATTCACAAGGGTGATATCCCGTCTCACTTGAAAGGCGCAAAGCTCCTTCAGTTAGACGTTGCGTCTCTAATGGCCGGCGCAAAACACCGCGGAGATATGGAAGAGAGAGTCTCTGGAATCTTATCTGAAGTAGAGGAAAGTCCCATTCCAGTCATTTTGTTTATCGACGAGATTCACATGATCTGTGGTGGTGGAGATAACGCGCCATCAATCTCTTCTGTTCTTAAACCATTTCTGGATCGTGGTGCTGTTCGAGTTGTCGGAGCAACAACTGAAGATGAATTTAGAACTTCTATTGAAGCAGACGCCGCTCTGGAAAGAAGATTCCAGACAGTTTACGTCGAGCCTCCAACTTCACGGCAGACAATGGCAATCTTAAGAGGCCTCCGGGATTCTTATGAAGCGTATCACGGTCTCCAGATTCGTGATGCTGCATTGATTGCAGCAGTTGAGCTAAGTGAGAGATATGTTCCTTCTCGGAACCTTCCTGATAAAGCGATCGACCTGGTAGATGAATCTACTGCTAAGGTTCGAGCAGACAACACTTCAGCTCCCCCAGAGCTTGAGTCTCTAAATCAGAAAGTAATGATTCTCGAAGTCGAGATCGACAGTTTATCTAAGGAAAAAAACGTAGATCAACAGCTTATAGAAATGAAAAAGGAATTAGCGGGTTCTCGTGAGAAGCGAAATGCTTTACAAACTCAGTTTGATGCTGAAAAAGCCGCGATGGATAAAATTAAAGAAGCTAAGTCTAAGATTCTAAAGATTGAAGCAAAGATTCAGGATGCTCAAGCCATGAGCGATGCCGTTGCTTTGCAAAGATTAACAACAGTAGAAAAAGTTTTGGCCAACTCTTCACTTAACTCTGCTGAGTTCGCAATGAAATCAGTGCGACAAAACTCGCAGATGATGAAAGATGAAATCACGCCCTTAGAGATTGCGGAAGTTGTTGCAGCCTGGACTGGTATCCCAGCCGCCGACCTAAGTAAGACAGAGAAAGAGAAGCTATCTGGGTTAGAAGATCTTCTTAACGGAACTGTTCTAGGTCAAGAACGGGCTGTGAAAGCAGTCGCCCAATCCATAGTCAGGTCTCGAGCAGGTCTCTCAGATGAGTCAAAGCCCATCGGATCATTCTTGTTCTTGGGGCCATCTGGTGTAGGTAAGACTTGGCTTGCAAAATCTTTAGCTAAGATCATGTTCGATGATTACGATCATGTGATTAGAGTAGACATGTCTGAGTATGGAGAGAAACATTCGATATCACGAATGGTCGGAGCACCCCCGGGTTATATTGGGTATGAACAAGGTGGACAGTTAACTGAGGCAGTACGAAGAAGGCCATACTCGATTGTACTATTAGATGAGATTGAGAAAGCCCACCCAGAGGTCTTTGACGTCCTCCTGCAGCTGCTTGATGACGGCCGACTTACAGATGGCCAAGGCAGGCTAGTTGATTTTAAGAACACAGTTGTGATTATGACTTCTAACATCGGCTCACACATGCTCCTTGAAGCCTTACAAAAAGACGGCGATGTCACAGAAGAAACTCGAGAGAAAGTATTAGAACTTCTTCGTGCCAAGTATCGTCCTGAACTGCTTAATCGAATCGACGACATCGCTGTTTTTAATCCTCTTGCTGAGAGCAACTTGGTCGGAATTGCTAAGAATGTTATGGACGACATTTCTCGACGCCTAGAGAAGAAAGGGATCTCGGTTTCTTTTGATCCCACTATGTATGAAAAGGTTGCAAAAGAGACCTACGATCCTACTGTTGGAGCCCGAGCTATTAGAAGATGGACTCAAAAACACATTGAAGGAGAGCTTGCCACAGCTATAATCTCAGCTGGTGAAGATGCAATAAAGTTCACAATTTCTTTTGGCGAAAACGGCGTAGAGATAAAAAATACCTCGCAAGATGATAATTAATAACGGAGCATCAAATGTCAGATCTAATTAGAAATGTTGTACAGCAAGTTATTAGCGAGCAAAACGCTAAACGTAAGATTATTGACACTGTGTCTAAAACATATGTAATGATCTACGACAACTCCTACCTTCTCAACAACCTTCTCACTAAGATTCGTGTGATGGAAGGTGTTGCTACAGTTTATCAGCGAGACGCGATTAAGAAAATCGGCAGCCGCTCCAAGGTTCCAGTTGAGATATCCTTTATTCCAACTGAAGGAGCTGGTGGGTCTAATCTTTTTCTTGAAGATTTATTGTCTTCTGTGAAAGCACTCAAAGGCGTCGTCCGTCTTGAGAAAAACACACACACATCTTAGTTATAAAATTGTAATTCTATCGCCCTGATGGTATAATATAACCACAGGAGGCTACATGAAAGTCCTTATTCTAGACGGTCACAATCTTATTCATAGAGCAAGAGCAGGATATCACAACGGTGATCACTCCATAACCTATATGTTCTTTAGGTCTCTACGACCAATTATCGAGAAATTCGATCCTGACAAGGTTTATTTTGTCCTTGAGGGAACCCCAAAGAAGCGCATTGAAATGGACAGCGATTATAAGGCTAACCGCCAGATCGATGAGACAGATCCCAAGTGGAGTGCAATGCAGGATTTCTTTAGGCAGAAAGATGAATGCGTGGAGCTCCTTTACAAAGCGTTCCCGTTCAGCATTGTCCGCCATCCTGACTTTGAAGCAGATGACATCATCGCGCATTACGCTAGGCTCCACAGGGAAGATGATGTGATCATCACTTCAGGTGATTCTGATTTCATTCAGCTGCTAACTGATGAGAATCCACAGATCCGATTGTATCACCCGATCAAGAAGGAGTTTGTTCAACCTCCAGACTATGACTATCTAGAATGGAAGGCGATTCGAGGAGATGCAACTGATAACATTCCAGGCATCCCTCGTCATGGTGATAAGACTGCAGAAAAGATTATGAGAAATCCCGAGTTGTTTGAGCAAAAATTATCTGACCCAGAGTGGGAAGCACATTTCTTGCGCAATTTAAGTTTGATTAGAATCGATCCTCTGACGAATCTAGAAATAGAAGGAATCCAGGTTTCTGAGACTGACTTACAGCCAGATGTAATCAAAGAAAGCTTCTTCGGGTGGGAGTTTAGTTCAGTGCTAAAAGAAAAGCCCTGGAAGAAGTTTATTGAGACATTCGAGTTGATCTGCGAGGAGAAGACAGTTGCCTGAAGGTCCAGAGTGCAGAAGAATGGCACTACAGTTATCAGAAAGAGTGTCAAATAGAACGATTCAGTCTATTGAGATGGTTAGTGGAAGGTATACGAAGAAACCCATTGAGAATATTGAGAAGTTTGAAGATGAGTTTCCGATAAAAATCCTAGGAGCAGGTGTTCACGGCAAGTTTATTTTTATGCTTTTAAGCCACCAGTGGAGTCTGTGGAGTACACTTGGGATGACTGGGTCTTGGTCTGACAAGTCTAACAAACATAGTCGAGTAAAATTTGTTCTAAATGACGGTGAGCTGTATTATAATGATCAGCGAAACTTCGGCACTATTAAGTTCATGCAAGGAAAACAGCCTCTAGTTGATAAACTAAATTCTCTAGGCCCAGATCTCCTGGCTGAAGAATGCAAAGATGACCTTTTCTTGGAGAGAATCTCTAAGAAGAAAAAGAAGACAGTAGCTGAAGCCATAATGGACCAGTCAGTTTTATCTGGAGTGGGAAACTATGTCAAAGCAGAATCACTTTATCTTGCGAGAATTTCTCCTAACAGGATTGTTGAGACACTTACAAGCGAAGAAGTTCAAGTGCTAAATAAAGCGACGCGCTCTGTGCTTCTAAACTCCTTTGAAAGCGGAGGGGCAACTATAAAATCATACACAGATTTTTACGGTGAAGCAGGCGACGCTACAGATAGATTCGCCGTCTATAATAAGAAATTCGATCCAGTTGGAAATCCAGTCGTAAGGGAGAAAACTGCTGACGGTCGAACAACGCACTGGGTTCCTGCTATCCAAAAATAGCACTTTTACTTTTTAGTCATTTTTTCATAAAATGAATTAGAAAATATGCTATGGATATTCAAGAAGCTTTTACAGGTAGTTTTTCGATGTACAGGGTCTTTGTAGAAGATCACTGCTGTCTATACGCAATGGAAACAATAGATTCAGAAATAAACATGTCAGATGATACACATGATTTTTATTCAAAGCTGCTATCTTTGCGTTATAATGTTTCGTATGATAAAGTATGGATCATTTCGCCTGATGAAAACGAGAGGTTTAAAAAATGAAATATTTACCGGATGACATAATAAATGTTTTACGTCAATCTAAAGTAATAGAGCAAGAAGAGGTTGTTCTTAAAGAAGGTGATTTATTCGTCGCCTTTAATGTTGTAAGCCAATCCCGTCGGGTTGTGCAAGTTCCATCTAATCTTCTAGAGGGAACCGCAAAAAGAATCCTGAGAGATTAGTATGAAGTTTGAGACTGATAAAAAGGTTGCTTTTAATGATGATGCAAGACAGCGCCTTTTAGAGGGTGTCAACATCTTAGCTGATGCAGTTAAAGTAACGCTCGGCCCAAAAGGAAAAAATGTTGTTATTGAGCACCCAGACCGCCCGCCTACTGTAACCAAAGACGGCGTAAGTGTTGCTCGTGCTATCAACCTTAAGGAGCGCTTCCTTAACTTAGGCGCACAGATGGTAAAGGAGGTCGCTTCTCGCACAAATGATGTGGCAGGTGACGGAACCACAACTGCAACCGTGCTATCTCAAGCAATATATGCAGAAGGCCTCCGGATGCTGGGCAACGGCTACTCTTCAACTGATATCAAGGCAGGGATTGACGAAGCTGTGTCTGAGATAGTTGATTACCTGAAAGGCTTGTCTGATCCTGTAGAAGACATAGATAAGATTCAACAAGTCGCCACAATCTCTGCTAACGGAGATGTTGAAATCGGTGCTCTAATTGCCAAAGCCGTCGACCGAGTTGGTCGTGAAGGGGTAGTTACTGTCGAAGAAGCAAAAGGATTTGACACAACCTTAGACGTTGTCGAAGGCATGCAAGTAGATAGAGGATATGTTTCCCCGTATTTTGCAACAAATTCAGATAAGATGACAGCAGAACTTAAAAATCCTTATATTTTTCTCACTACAAGAAAACTTACAGCACTCGCTGATATCGTTACTGTTCTAGAAAAAGTAGTTCAAGAAAAACGTCCCATCTTATTTGTAGCTGAGGAAATTGAAGGTGAGGCTTTGCAAGGCCTAGTTGTAAATAAGATGAAAGGTGTCTTGGAAGTTTGTGCAATCAACTCCCCTGGTTTCGGGGCAGGAAAATTAGATCTAATGTCTGATCTTGCAACTCTTACGGGAGCTCAAATAATCTCAGATGCTACAGGAATTAGTTTCTCCGACGTTACAACTGAGCACCTGGGGCAGGCAAAGAAAGTTGTTTGCAGCAGAACTAGTACTATCTTAGTGGGTAACAATGATAGAACAGAAGAAGTTGCTGAAAAAGTAAAAGATCTCCGTAGTCGAGTAGAAGATTTCACAATCTCAGATCAAGAGCGTGATTTTGTTCGAGATCGAATTGCAAAGCTTAACGGTGGTGTTGCGGTTCTCCGTGTTGGAGGAGCAACTGAATTGGAAGTCAAAGAAAAGAAAGATCGCGTGGACGATGCGCTTAATGCAACACGTGCCGCGATTGAAGAAGGAATCGTTCCTGGGGGTGGGGTTGCCTTGGTCAGAGCTGCTTCAAGTCTATCCGATGCTACAGAGGGGGTGACTGGTAGATCTATCGGAAGAAATATCGTCAGAAGAGCATGCCAAGCACCCCTCTCCCAGATCGTTCGAAACGCCGGCGGCGAGCCAGTAATTGTAATGGCAAAGATCCAAGAGAAAGATGGCTCACAAGGCTACGATGCTTCAAACGATACGTTTGGTGATATGATTGAAGCTGGAATCATCGACCCGGTAAAAGTAACCCGATGTGCGCTAGAAAACGCAGCGTCAGTATCAGGGTTGATGCTTACAGTAGACGCTTCAATTGTGGAGGACGCCGACAATGCGTAAGGCTCTCATTTTTGACATGGACGGAACGCTGACAGGATCACGCCAAAAGATAACTAAGCCCGTACTCCAGGCTCTACTGCGACTGCGTGGTACGCATAAGATGTATTTAGTGACAGGCTCTAATTACGCCAAAGTAGAAGAACAGATTGGAAAAGATAATCTCTTACGCCTCTTTGAAAAAGTTTGTTGCTGCAACGGTACTGTCGTATACAATACTAATTTAGATCCAGATGATGAGTGGGGATGTCAAGAACCAGAATTAATTCACAAGGTTGATCTTACAGATCATTATTCCCAGTCTGATTTGAATCACATTGTATCTGTTTTGCTAAAATATGCTTCTAAAAATCATTCCAAATTTAAAACTGGAACGTTTGTGGAGTGGCGAGGAAGTCAAATTAACTTTTCTTTGATTGGCAGAAACTGCTCACAAGATCAGCGCGAAGACTATGTAGCCTGGGATAAGAAGTCAGGTGATCGAGATAAAGCAATCGAATTCTTAGAGAAGGAGTTCAAAGGATACGGTCTCTCTTTTAGAAAAGGCGGCCAGATTTCAATTGATATTACGAGATGCGGCTGGGATAAGACTTATGCTTTGAACAACATTGATGAAGGCCCCGAAGATTGCATATTTTTTGGGGATAATATTGTACCCTATGGGAATGATTGGGAAATCGCTGCTAAGTGTGAAAAGAATCATCCTATAACTAGCCCTGAGAATTTGATAGAAATCTTAAATTCCTATTAGTTATTATTGAGTAGTTTCCAAACAGGAGATCAATAATGGATGCAAATGGGTTTTTAGGTTTTTATCGAGTTGGAATGATTTTCTTTGCAGCAATGCTTATTCTGGACATTGCTCTTTTTGGTGTTTCTCCAATAGCAGGAGCGTGGCCAGTATGTTTTGCGTATTACTATATGCAATATCAGTCTGCTAAAAAATATGTTAAAGCTGTTACAAAAGAAGAAAAAAATGATTGAGGGCTGTTGGAAGACCCTGTCAGGTACTGAAGTAGACATCGAAGAAAAAATTAAAAAGTTTAATACTGATCAATACAACCTTCATGTCGGAAGTGATTCTTGCTTGAATGGAGAGAAGTTTAGACTAATTAGTACAATTTGCTTTAGGGATCCTGGGCACGGAGTGATCGTATTCTGGAGAGCGAAGAAACCAGAAACTCCAACGTCTCTCTATAAAAGACTGCAGCTAGAAGTATTAGATTCAATACAAATAGCATCAGCTCTCCAGGAAATCTGCGGAAGAGATCTAACAGTTCATGTAGATATCAATCCAGACGATAGGTTTGAGTCAAACAAGTTTTACGATGAAATGGTCGGTATGGTAAAAGGATGTGGGTTTAAATGTATTACAAAGCCTGACGCATTCGCTGCTGCAATTGCTGACATGTATACGAGGTAGAGAAAATGAAAGAACAAATAGCCGCATTGAAAAAAACGCTAGAAGATGCTAAAGCTATCATCGATGAAAAGCTCACTGGCTCAGCGGAGACAGTTCAAAATGCGATAGATAGTCATCGAAGTGTTTTAGACAAAAAAACTCTGATTGATAGTTGTAATGACTGGTTGGCTATAGTGAAGGATGACACCTTTGAAAAAGGCCGAAAGTCAGGGTACGCAGAGGCATGTGATCACTTACTTCCCTTGTTGAAACAATCAAAAAGTCTAATAGATCAGTTTGATGAAATTAGTAAAAAGTCAATTGGCTCATTAGAAAATCTTGTTACAGTGTTGAATGATAAGCTAGCAGACGCTGGAAAAACCCTTGCAGACAGAGGCAAAGAGATAGCACAGCTAAAAGGCCAACTCACCGCCCTTGAGGCAAATAATACATCTCTTAAAAAGAAGACTGAGTCTTTGCAAAAAAACATAGATAAGATCAATGCAGCCCAAGAACCCAAACCAAAAAAGGGCCGCCCAAAAAAGAAAAAAGATAACGACCCTTTAGCGTAAAGGGGGAAGGTAGATCTTTCTCCCAAACTACCTGGACAAAACTTAAAAGCAAGATATGGAAATAAGCTATGACGGACATCGATCCCGCAATAGAAGAAAAGCTAACTAGAATTGAATCTTTAGTGGGCAACACCCCTCTTTTAAAGCTGTTTTTTATTGTTGATGGAAAACCGTGTCATATTTTCGCTAAGTACGAAGCAACCAACTTCTCAGGTAGCATTAAAGATAGAATGGCAATCCGTATCTTGCGTCATGCGTATCAAGTCAGAAGGTTAAGATCAGGCGATCTAATAGTAGAAGCAACGTCAGGAAATACTGGAATTGCTTTCTCTGCTATGGGCGCGGCCTTAGGTCATAAAGTTAAAATTTACATGCCCGAGTGGATGAGTGAAGAGAGAAAGTCTCTAATGAGATTGTATGGTTCTGAGGTTGTTGAAGTAACTGAAGAGCAAGGTGGGTTCCCAGGATCTTTAGAGATGGCTGCCGCAGAAGCAGAAAATGAAGGTGTTTTCTATCCGTCTCAATTTTCTAACTGGGAAAATGTAGAGGCTCATAGGGCGACAACTGGGCCAGAGATACAAAAAGTAATGAATGGAATCAATGAGACCATAGATGCTTTCGTCGCCGGCGCAGGAACTGGTGGGACAGTGATGGGTACTGGAGGCGCCTTAAAGATACAGAACTTAAACGTAAGAGTGCACCCAATTTTTCCTGTGAATCATGAGGAAAACGGAGGGATGCATAGAATAGAAGGCATCGGTGACTCCTTTGTTCCTGAGATTTTAAAGTTAAATTCGCTTCATTCAGAGATCAGAGTAGATGATGAAGATGCTCTTTGTGTAGCTCAAATGATAAACCAAGGGGGTCTCTCGGTAGGAATCTCATCAGGGGCTAATATTTACGGCGCCCTTGATATCGCTACAAGTTCAAAGCGTAATGTTGTTACGGTTACGGTTTTATGCGACTCTGCTATGAAATATTTGACAACAGATCTTTGCAAGCCTTTAAAAAAATCGCTAGATAATATAAAGTTTATTGGATTTGAAAGGATTAACGTATAGTTAATAATACGGAGATCATAATGAGATATAAGCCAGCAGCCGGAATAGTAATTTTAAGAGAGCAAGACGGAGAACCACACGTTGTATGCTTGATGACGCATACAGGAAAGATCGACCTCACCAAAGGAATAATCGATCCTGGAGAAAATCCTCTTGAAGCAGCGATCCGAGAAGCTGAAGAAGAAGCTTCAATTACTGAACTGAATTTTAAGTACGGAACTGACCCGCTAGAGTCTGAAGCTACTGTAATGTATGTTGCTGAGACAGAGCAAGAGCCTGAGATGCAACGAAACCCACACACAGGTATATTTGAACATCGCGCAGCAAGGATGATACCACTCAGAGAGTTGGTCGATGACAAAAGGCTTCTGGAATATCTTCGCCCTGCAGTAGAGTTCGCATATGAGCTCGTTTATAAAAAGTCCCCCATGTGAACAAAAAGCTCTTTTTTTGATAAGATATAGTATCTGAGAGCATGTTGTGAAAAATCCCTATGAAGTGCTAGATGTTGAGAAAACAGTCTCAGCTCGTGAGCTAAAAAAAGCTTATCGAAATCTAGCAAAGAAGTTTCACCCAGATACTTCAGATATTCCTGACGCAGATGAAAGATTCAAAGAGATAAGTGCTGCGTATTCAATTCTCAGCGATCCTGAAAAGCGAAAGAATTTTGACAAATATGGTACACCCGATCCCGCCCCTCGAGGATTTCACGGTAGCGCAAACCCCTCTAATGTAAGCGATTTTTTTAGAAATTTCGGTGGCGGGTTTGAAGACGTATTCTCCGGGCAAACCAGCCGAGGAAAACAAGCAAAAAAAGGCGCAGACATTAGAGCGCAGGTTATGGTTACGCTTGAGCAAGCCTCTAGCGGCGGAGAAGTAAGCATAAATTATGACCCAAAAAGACAGTGCCAGCCTTGCAGCGGAAAAGGGACTACTTCTAAAGATGGGTCAAAAATTTGCTCATCATGTCACGGCGCAGGAAACATTACACATCAACAAGGTTTTTTTGCTTTTGTATCAGATTGCCCCCAGTGTTCAGGTTCTGGAAACATACTTATTGACCCTTGCATTTCTTGTAGCGGCAAAGGTGTAAATCAAAAACACAAGACTATAACTGTTAAGATCCCAGCGGGTGTATCAGACGGATCTGTTGTCCGGCTAAAAGGAATGGGTCATGAGACAAGCGTGGGCTACCCGGGGAATCTTTTCCTTGTTGTTCACGTAAGAAAGCATGACAAGTTTGAGAGAATAGGAAATGACATTCATACAGATTTGCATGTAAGCGTAAGCCAGGCAATGTTAGGTGATATCGTTAAAATAGAGACGCTTTCAAGCGGCAAGAAAAACTTAAACGTTCCACCTGGGACTCAACATGACACGCTGTTAAAGCTTGGTAAGCTGGGAGTCAATGGCGGAGATCATATAGTCTCTATAAAAGTGAAGATACCTGAGTATCTTTCCCCCAAGGAAAAAGACTTAATTGAAAAATTCCAGGAAATTAGAAGTGACCAATAATTGGAACCCACCGAAATCGCCCTTCGGCCTAATTCAGGAAGAGCTCTATAAGGATCCGTGGAAAGTTTTGGTTTCATGTGTTTTTTGTAATCTTACGAGGCGGTTCACAGCTGAACCTATCATGAGAAAGTTTTTTGACTTATACCCTACACCTCAAGATGCGATGAACGCCCAGGAAGATTTTCTCGCGGATCTTTTAAAGCCGATCGGTTTAAGTAAACGTAGGGCTAAAACACTAGTTACAATGTCTAGAGAATATTTAGAAAAGAATTGGTCTGAGCCAATTGAGCTATATGGTATTGGCAAGTATGGAAATGACGCATGGAAGATTTTCTGTACTCCGGCCTGGAAAGACGCCCAACCAAAGGACCACGCTTTAAATTGGTACCATGAGTGGCTAATTAAGAATTGCACATAATTATTAACGAGGCACCGCGACCTCAAAGGAAGAAAAATGAAACAAGAAGATATTCAAAAGATTGTTGGGGTTAGAACACATTTAATTGAGTTCTATAACACGCTTGATATGAAGAAAGCCCCTGGCGCCGACATCGGAATTCTTAAGCAGAGCGATGTGGCAACTGAGCTAGAGACCCTAATCAGGAAAGTAGATAACATCTTGTCAGAATACGTGAAGTTTGAATGAATAAGATTGTGAACATCACACCACCGTACGAGACATTAGAAATGTATGCAGACTTAATCGATGAGTTTGCGTACAAATCAGATGCTTGTTACGCTATGGGTGATGTTTCGCAGGCAAAAAAATGGTCGATTTTAGCTTCCACAGCTAAGAAAGATTTGATAGAATATATTACAAGCCTGGATGCCCCAAAAAAACAACGGGCCCTTACCAGGGATAAACAAGGAGAAAAAAATGGCATCAACCGCAAGAATAAGCCTGAGTGATTTAAATCCCCCGTCACTTACAGCTCGCCCCAAGGAAAAAACTTCAACTGCTAAAGATGATCAAGTTGAGGAAGCTACCACTGACGAAACAGAGGATGTGCTAGAAGTAGAATCAATTGAAACTTCAAAGGTGAATGATGCAACTGAACCAGCGCAGGCAATCATCAATTCACTGTCAGTTGATCCTGATCTAGAAAAAGCAACAAAGACGAAAAAGCGTCGATCTAAGAAGACAACCAAAGCTACATCGTCTGCTAAAAAGTCTAAGACTTCATCTCGCACCAAGAAAACATCTTCTAAGAAGACAAAAAACTAATCTAGGAACCTTGTGAATTCAATCTGGGTCGCATTTTATTGTGCTCCCGCGCAAGATTGGCGCCAAAAGATTATTGCATGGTGGACTAAGAGCCCATATCTTCACGCCGAGCTTATCCTCCCAGGGGGGATAACGGCAGGAATTTGCCCAGAAGAAGAAGGCGTTGTCCGAATGGTTCAAGAAGACTTCTGTTGTGACGACAAGGACTGGAAGAAAGTAGAACTAAAAGTAGATGATCTTCAACTAAAAAACATATTCAGATTCTATGAGCAAACAGCAGGACAGAAATATGATTGGATCGGTATGATAATATCACAGTTCGTACCGTATATGATTAAACACGACAGAAAGTGGTACTGCTCACAGTGGATCGCTCATGCGCTAATTACAGCTGGAATTTTTCCTATAACATATGAAAAAATTTCTCCCGGACGATTGCATGAGATGGTGTTAAGCGTTTCTACACAGCAAGCAATAGATGAGGAATCCAGGGATTAGATAAATAAGTATATCCCAGAGTTCCCAGAATGATCTCTGTTATACTTGCGGACTATAGACAGTATAATCAATCATTCGGAGTTAAAGATGTCTAATAAGTACAAGCGACCAATCGGCAAGGCTAAGAAAACAGGTGATACTGAGGCATGGCCCTGGGAACGTAAGTCAAACTTTTGTCAATCTGATACACACCCTTGGCATGTATGCTTGGATTTCGAAGGAAGAAAGGGCCGAGGGAGATCTCATCACACTTTGTTTACATATAGCGATCGGCAAACAGCTTGGTTAAAAGTCAAAGATCTAAATTTGGCCTATAAGCAAGGTCTTTGCACCGTCTATTTGAGAAACTGGAAGACTAACGAGAAAGTTATTTTAGATTAATACTTAGCACCTGTTATGGAGAGTTGACCGAGCGGTCGAAGGTGGTCGCCTGGAACGCGGCTGTAGAGCAATCTACCGAGGGTTCGAATCCCTCACTCTCCTCCAAATTTTTTTGAAAGAGTATTATGAAAAATATTTTATCTTTGTGTTCTATATTCATCTTGGCTGTAAGCTGCAGCTCCGATCAGCCTGTGCCCGTGTGTAAAGATGACAAAAAAGCCCTAACAGAGTTTTTTTGGGGCAACGCAACCCCAGTTGAAACTCTAAACCCATATGAGCTTCGATCTAGATATGCGACAGTTAAAGTCTTTACACCAAATAGCGGCCGAGGAAGTGGAACATACGTTACATATAAAAAGCGCCACTTGGTAATTACTGCCGCCCATGTTGTAGATGCATCAACCCAGTCATATGTTTGGGTTGTAACACCTGAAAGAGAAAGACAAAAAGGATGGATTGTTTATTTTGATCGCGAAGAGGACATCTGTGTCCTTGCAGTAAAGAAGCTAGAATCTATTTTGGCTGTACCCTTAAAAGTAAATCGTTCGCTCCCAGAGATCGGTGAAACGCTAACGTATTCAGGGTACCCTGGTCATCATGATCTTCTTACTCTGAGAGGTGATGTCGCCGGCATAGAGAAGATATCTAATGACAGAACTAAGATCACCATACATACGTACGGATGGCCAGGCGCCTCAGGTTCAGGATTTTTTGACAAGCAAGGATATTTTGTCGGGGTATTAGTCGCACTTCCTGTGGGAAGGGGATATGTCCCGCAGCTTCTTGAGTCTATTGTTTTTGCAACACCGATCTCAATGATGGATTTTGAAAAACTTGAGAATCATCTGTGTGCAGAACAAAACTGGATTAAGCCTGAATGGTGCCCAACTGATAAGTAGCTTATCTGCAGATATCATCAAACATAGTTTGAAGCTGACTAAACACAGTATTAGGGTCTGACGTAGCAGAGTGTAAGTGACTATGATCTCTTACTATATCATCAAATGAGTAAAAGTGCTCTGCTAAAGAAAAGATATAGATTCCAAAAGATCCGTCCCTAACAGCTTGCGCCGCCAGCATTTCGTTATTCCCAGGTGTTGCATAAGTTTGTCCAGGCTCGTCAGTCATAAGAACAATGATCTTTTGTGCATTTTCAGAGAAGTCAAAAGAGATATCTCCGTTGGAAATCCCGACAATCGCATCGTATGATGGTTCCTGTCCACCAGAATTGCTCATGTGAGTTGTTAGTATTTCTTCAAGGTAAGTCAGAAACTCATCACGTGGGACTAAATCAGACGCTTTAATCAAGTGCTTGTAGTTGCTCTCAGGATCTCTCTCCGGTTCTCTCATTCCAATGACTACTAGGCCAAACTTAAATCTTTCCGTAATAGGATCTGAGAGAAGCGGCCGAATCCCGCCAATCATTGAGTTGATTTCATCACTAAATGAACCTGATGCATCAACAACAAAAATTATTTCCGCAGGCCTTTCTTCAAATCCTTCGTCGATAACACCGTCACAGTTATTATCAATCCCGTCGCATCTTTCTTCTTCTGGGAGGATTTGTCCCTCGCAGTGGGTCATGACTGCGTCTGTGCAGTATGAGATCCCAGCTCTGCAAATTCCAACCCTCATCGTCCCCGGTGGCCCGTCATAACAAACTACAGCTGTCTGGTTGACAATATGTTCGTCAATTTCTCCGCTGCAATTATTATCAATCCCATCACAAACCTCAAGTTCAGGTCCGATGTGTCCTTCGCATTTAATAGTCCCGTCTTCACACTGGTAGACGCCTGGCTGGCATATTCCCTCACTATAATTCACGCCCCCGACGAATCCACATAGCTCATTTTTTTCGGGGTACTCATCATCAATTTGCCCATTGCAGTCATTATCTAAACCATCACAAACCTCAGCTTCAGGACCTTGAGCTCCGATGCACTCACCCCAGCCGTCAAAGGAGCAGTGCTGCTTACCGTAGGAACATATACCGTTTCTTACCAAGCTTGATAGGTTATCTGCTACAACTGCACCGCTCTCATCACAATTTCTCACGCTGCCAGGCGAGCACTCAAGCGCGACCAGCTCTGGATCGTCTGAGCAGCTGATGACTGATAAGAGTGAAAGCATGATTAGAACTTTTTTCATCAACGGCCCCTCATCTTCATACAAGTTTCTTGGTCTTTGTAGATTAAGATAGTTAAAATGCTGCTATTGAGCAGCTTGAACCTAACTGATTCATAGGGGATTTTGATTGATTGATGTCTAGACGTCAGCACTATGGGAGGACTGCTAAACTTTCCGGGAAATGAAAAAGCTAAAAGAAGATCAGAGTCAGTTGACTCTACGATTCCTTTGATCGCCCCGAGTTTTTGTTTTTCAGGTAATCCAATGAATACATTTGAGAAAGAGCCTCTTTTTAGATAAACATCTTTCTCAAAAAACACTTGCCAGTTGCAGTCCCGATTCTTCCCGGACATAAAATATGAAGTGTCTTTTTTAAATACTAGGGCGGGCCTATGAGAAATTTCGTAGTATGTTAATCCTGCTACAGCTAAAAGGCTGAGCAGAATACCAAGTCTAGTTTTTTCTCCAATTTTTACCATGAGATTGATCTGCGCCCTCTAGTGTGACAAAAGGCATCTTTATCACAGTATTAAATATTTCTTTGTCGTTAATAGTAGAAGTTTCTATAATGTGTATTTGCTTTTTTTCATCTGACTTGGTTCCGACATATGACCATTCATTGCCATTTTTTGTCCAAGCTTGTTCTTTTTGTTTGATGCCGCCTTTGTTTAAAAAAGCTAGCGCGATGAAGATGGCAACTAAGCCAACGACAGAGTTTTTTAAAAATTTCATGGGAAATGCTCCGAGACTACTTAGCGCAATATTTTTATATGTGTATGCGCGTTCCTACATATTTACTAATATGGAAAAAATCATAAAAAATATACTTCCTGCTGTAACTTTATTTTGTCTGCTCCCATTAAGCAGCTGTTATGTGTCACCGAATAGAGTCTATATGGCGACTGAAGCATTTGGAATGATTCGACACTCAATGCTTTTGAAAATATGTCACGGCGACCAGTGCACAATTAAGACGTCTGCCTCCACGTCTTCGGGGGCTTTCTTTGCTAGAAGTAGAAGTAATTCTGATTACGGATTTTTTCTAACTGCAGGCCATTCTTGCGCAAAGCCAAAGATCCCAAAAAATCTCAAGGATGAAATGAAAATAACAATATTGACGTCAGCGATCACAGTCGTTGATGAGAATCTCAATAAAATGTCAACAGAAGTTATTCGAATTGATTCTAAAAACGATTTATGCGTCTTGAAGGTTCTTCTCCACCCGGATGCAAATCTAAAATACCTGGATATTGCTGAAGACCCACCAGCTAGAGGGGAAAGAGTTTATAATATGGCTGCCCCGTACGGATATTTTGGAAGAAAAACAGTTATGATCTTTGAAGGGTTTTACTCTGGAAGGCCAGGTGTTCACGAAGCAGTGTTTTCTATTCCAACACGCCCAGGATCTTCAGGCTCACCTATCTTAAACTCTTCTATGCAGATCGTCGGAGTTATCTACGCCGGCGTCGACAAGCTAGAAAACTTATCTATTGCTTCTCCGCACGATTCTATTCGAGCGATTGTTGATTCTGTAATAGAAGAAGATAGAGACGTTTATAAATTCTGCATGTTTAACAAGTGCTTTGTTTTCTATAGACGATAATATCTTCTTAAGATTAGAAAAATGCAGAGTATAATAAAAAACTTGAGGTTGACTATGTTAAAAAAATATCTTCCCGCATTAATTCTCCTTGCGTCATGCAATGGGTGTAATGAGCCGGCTCCTGTATATGAAAAGTATGAAGATGATACTCCTACAATCCATCTCGCTGCTGTTCCCGACGATGAACTAGAAATAACATATTTCCACGCAGCGTCTGTGTTAGGGCGCTTAAATTCTGAGCAGCTAACAAACGTTAGTATTATATTAGAGACTGCCAAAGAAGAAAACTTCGATAAAGTTTTATTGCTTACTATCGCATTTAAAGAGTCATCATTCTATTCAAACATTGTTTCTCATACTGGGGATTATGGATTGTTCCAGATCAATGCAAGATGGTGGTATAAGAAGTTGGGTTACAATTCTAAAAAAGATTTTGTAAAAAGTAACATGAACCCCCGAACTAGTGCTCGTCACGCCGTATTTATATTGCGTGATTTCTATAGATTTAAAGCATGTCAAGGTGATAATATTTTTGCTTGTTATAACGGGGGACCAAAATGGCGACACTCAAAAGCAAGAAAAGTAATAGAAAGATACCAGCGATCATCAATCAGAATCACGCGCCTCATCCGGAAGCGATATGATGAATGGATCGCCGACCGCGCCCCCTAAGTTTAAGATCGGGGATTTAGTTAGACTGAAGAAGTCACTCCAGCACAATGTCTTGGAAATATTTGGTTTAGAAAAATCAAGCGGAGTGGGCGTCATCATCGGTAGAAGAACGTATTTGTCATGCCGATCTCATGTAACACCCGTGTCAGGTGATAGAACTTTCGACTACAAGATCTTGTTAAGTGGAAACTCAGTCTGGGTTTATGAAGATGAGATCGTTCTTGTTCAAGACAAGTAATACAATTGAATCCCTTGCAGTATAAAACATACATGAGCAAAGTTAATCATCCCAATCATTACAATATTGGCAAAATTGAAGTTCTCGACGTAATTGAAGAGTGGAATTTGGGATTTCATGAAGGCAATGTGCTAAAGTATCTGCTTAGAGCACCGTATAAAGGAAACGAGATTGAGGACTTAGAGAAAGCACTCTGGTATCTTGATCGATTAGTAGAAATACGAAGGAAATAAAATGTCTGAAATCAATAAAAATACTTTACGACTCGCCGGAATCACTGTTATTCTTGCGTCGATTGTTCTTCCAGGGTCGACTCTTGACGCCCTTGCTGACATCGCCATATTCGGATTGTTCGCCGACTGGGGATATCGACTTTTAGCTCAAAATCGTCGTCTAAAATAAACAAATTTCAAAAACATGTTATATAGATCTCACTAACCTCAAAACTCTGTGGAGAAAAATGAGAAACGCAAGTAAGTGGAAAAAATTCAAAGATAAGATCGAAATAAGCGGACAGCTAATTTCAGTGACAAGATACAGGTGCCTAAATGGTTGTGGGATGACTACAACTAAAGAGCCAAATAAAAAAGAAAAATGCCCAGGATGCTCAGTGAATAACAAGCGGATTGAAGAAGCAAACAACATTGCAACTGCCAGAGTTAAGGGTGGAATTCCCAAGAGGAAGGGCGGCAACTTCAAGGAAGTTGATACAGAAGGCGGAACACCTCACAATCCGCCCGATAAAGAAAAGTCATCACTGTAGAAAATACTGGAGGTTTCATGGGGTTTAGAGTAGTTAAAGCAGCAGGCAAAGAAGATAAGGTTAAGACCAATCGTCTCAAGCGTCAGTTGCGCAAATCCTGCGATAAGATAACAGCAACCATCTCAGAAGAGGTTGGTAAGTTCCGCGAGATGGCTAATAAGGAAGAGTTAGAAGACGCCTTCTGGATGCATGCCGCCCACCGCGCTATGCTCTATATTTCTGACAAGAACGAAGATAGTTTTCTAGCAGCTGAACTCGGAGATCTTTTTGCCCTGGATAGTCCCGACTCTCCGGAGAAGTTTAACACTCATGTTGATATCGATCGTCTGGACAAGGCGAAAGAGAAAGAGATGAAGAAGCTTCGAGAAAAATTGAGTAAATAGAAATGACCTCAAGAAAGCAACCCCGATCAGGGGATTTAGTAGAAGTTTTGATGACTAGTCGAGATCCTTCAACGATGGAGCTTGATCATTACTGGAAGACAGGGATTCTCTTGGAAGTCTCTCAAGATATTGATTTTGAAAGTCTCCTTTGGGTTGATGTACTAGTAGACGGTGAAAAAGTAATCACCACACCAGATAAAATTGAACTTATTCATGAAAGGAATAAAAATGTCCAATGAGTTTGAAGGCGCAGTAAAAGAGTTTATGACTCGCTTAACTACAATTGAGTCGGAGATGGATACTCTCCGAGAAGATAAAAAAGAATTGATGGAAGAGTTTAAGGCTCGTCTTGACACCAAAGCGTTCAAGGCAGCCCTTAGCATCTATAAGATCCGTCTAAAGAATGTGGATTCTACGAATACGATTGAGCAAATGCTCGATATACTTGAAGCGTAATGCTAAAAACGGGTGATATGGTCTGGATAGAAGACGAGGAGCTCCCTGAGTCTTATCGTTTTTTTGGCGTGCTTTTAGAAGAGCCAAAAGAAAGACAAGACCCGTTCGAAGATATGTTATGCAAGATCCTATCAGATGGTGAGATCTATTATATTGAACCCCAGATGGTGCACCCAGTAGATGACAAAAAAGAAGTACAACAAACTAGTTCGTGATAAGATTCCAGCTATTATCAAGGAGTCAGGAAGTCAGTGCAAGACTCGGACAATGAAATCTGCTGAGATCGAAGAGTACTATAGACTTAAGATCCAGGAGGAGATGGAAGAGCTCTTTGAGAATCCGTGCCCAGAGGAGATGGCTGACCTAATGGAGGTCGTTGATTCTCTTCGAAAGAAGCTCGAGCTCAAGATCGAGGACGTGATCGAAGCTAAGTGTACAAAGCGTAGTGATCGAGGCGGCTTCGAAAAAGGAACCATCTTAGTTCACGTCGAAGAGTAATAACTTCTTCTGGGTGCATAAATATAATGTATGCCTAGGAGTGTTTTGTAATGGGCTTGTATCTCGAGGGCGAACTGCCGCGCATAGAACCGAAACAAGATCTAATTCAGATCTTTGTTGATCACTGCTGTAAGTCCCTGGAGATCGGGGATGACTACGATATCTACATTGTTGATGATCGAGAATCCCATGGAATCCAGACCACAGCTTATTACGATCCAAACAATAAGATTATCAAGATTTACGCCAAAGATCGAGCCGTCCCTGATGTGCTGAGATCAATCGCACACGAATTAGTTCACGCTAAACAAGATGTCAAAGGGGAGTTTGACGAGCACCCTATGCAGCATGTTGGAGGATACTTGGAAGATGATGCTAATGCCCGGGCAGGATCTTTGATCAAAGGATTTGCCCTGGACAGAGAAGAAGACGATGTATACGAAATTAGAAAGCAATTCCAGAATCTGATCTTGGAAGACGTGCACTATCGCCTTGAAGATCTTGAGGGCATGCCCACTCTGGCAGAAATAAAGTCAACAATACAACAATCAGTCCAAGAAGCACTCACAGCCGCCGCAAAAGCTGAGATAAAATCAAAAAGAGATGTGTATGCTAAAACCCCTGCTGGACAAACAGCGATCTATTTAAGCGTTATCAAAGTTCTTGAGCAAGGGCTGAAATCGCTCGGGTATAAAGTCGATGTTGATGGTAAGTTCGATCAAAAGACTGAGGATGCTATTAAGAAGTTTCAAAAAGATAATAGCTTGACCGTCACTGGAACAACGACAAAGGAAACGTGGGATAAGTTCCTGGCGAAGGATGCAGAGTTAAAAGCAACCGTAACCGCCGACATTCCAAAGAATATTGAAAAAGCACTTATTAAAGTCAAGGATATCGATACTGCAGCTGGTGATCTGGTTGCTGGTGAAGATGTAAGTCAAACAGCTGCCGCCCGAGCGCAAGAACTTTCAAAGGAAACAGGTATTCCAGCTGCAGTGATCTATGCAATTGAGAAAAGGGAGTCAGCCGGCAACCCCAAAGCCTTCGCCTGGAATGCACACATCTCTCGAGACCCGCAGTGGAGCGCGATGGCTGGGCATAAGCTTACGAAAACCGCAAAACAAAAGTTACCGTCAGGAAAATCTTATCTCGGAGGCGCCGCCAAAGCAAAATTCAATCAAGCTTATAAAGTTGACCCTGTTGCAGCAATCGTCGGCGGAGCGTGGGGCCTCTATCAAGTCCTCGGAGCTTTCTCTTTAATAGACTACAACGGTGATGCAGATAAGTTTCTACAATCTTGGAATTCAAACCCTGCAGAACACTCTAAAACAGCGTTTAAACGATGGGTTTCTATGAATCCTACCGCAGCTAAATTAATGAAATCTGGTAACACAGCGGGCTGGGTAGGAAAATATTACGGTGAAAAAAATCCAGATTATATTGCCCACGTTACAAAAAACATCAATGCTTATAATAGCGCTTATTCTAACACAGCAACAGTATGAACACTGACCAAGAGAAAAAACTTCGAAAACTGATCCGTGAGACGCTTTCTGTTTACGGATCCCGTCGCTTTGCACATACGCTGGGCGGATTCGGTCGAATGTTCAAACTTGGGGTAGATTATAAGAATGCTAACACAAATATCCCACAAGTCCGCGTGGGATCTGTGGCAAGGTATCCTGAGATACCCGTGAAGATTTTGATCGTTTCTAGCTGGAACGGCCAAGCGATTTACGACGAATTGTTCGAACCGGGTTACAAGACTGATCGAGTTGATTTCCACGTTGACAGGTATATGGTTGACAAGGGCGATCTCGTGATCTACGGTCGAGCTATCACCGGTGACGGCATTCCAGTTGAAGCGCCCCATATCGTAAAAGGTGACGTAGAAAAATCTGTGGGATATCTCACGACCAAGGTTCCTGGCATAGAATTCAAGGTCCGCGCGGAGTTAATTAATTGATCGACACTCTGCTTACGTGTTTTTACATCTTCTCACAGGCATTGGCGATCCTGCTTTTTATACATCAAGTTAAGGCTGTAGCCGCATCAGAGACAGCTGACGCAATCTCAGTTCCTGCTTACTGTGTCTTCACGATGAGTGCCTTTGCATCAGTTCTTTACACACTTCTTGTCGTTGGTGATGCTGTTTTAGGTGCAGTTGTTACATCTTATTTCGTCGGCAATGCTGTTATTTTATATTTGGCACATTCTAAGCAAGTCAAGCTGAGCCACCCTGCAGGCAAAAAAACAAATAAGCGATAATTTTTATTTTTTATTTCACTCTCTGTAGATTAAATCATGTTCTTAAAAAATGATATTATTCTATATGTCATCACTGTTGTTTTGACGTTTATGTTTGTTTCTCATGTATACTCCTAGGGTTAGTAAGATTTTTAAAGATGAGGTTGAACACATGATTCGAATGGAAGTAGAATCACAACTGCGTGTTCTTTTGCCGCAGATTATTAAACCCATGGTTAGGAAGGTTCTTGATGAGAACAAAGCCATCGAGTTCGAAGAAGCTTTTTTTAAAGACTTTTAGTCTTGTATTATTGACTACGGTTGGTTGTATAGACCAGGAAGAGTCCTATCTGCCAGATTCTGGCCCAGTAATAAATCTTGCTCATGATGCGGGAAGAACTACTGCCCCGCCAGTCAGGGATACGGGGCCCGCTATTCGACCTCCTGCCTATGATGCAGGGTCAGCTGTAGTAATAGAATCAGTCACACCTCCGACCGGACCGATACTGGGTGGAATTCGTGTGCGTCTAAGAGGAAGCGGATTTGCACCAGATTCATCAGTAACTGTTGCAGGAGCACCCGCGTCTGATATCTTTGTTACTAACAATAGAATTATTACATTCCGCCTCCCGCCCGGTCAAGCAGGACCAGCTGAGATTAGAGTTCAAAATAGTCTCGGCACTGTAACTACGTCAGAGTTTTCTTATGTCGACGGAACCGGCCCGCAGGTGCACCCTTCTAGAGGTTCCATCGCTGGCGGAACTTACGTCACCATCGTCAGAGAAGGAATCGGAGATGAGAGCTCTGTTGTTAAATTTGGATTTATGGATGCAGTTATCGAATCAGCACCTGACGAAAATACTTTAAATGTGTATACTCCGCAAGGTTCTCGAGGTTTTGTGGACGTCACTGTCAATCCTGTCGGGTCTCCGTCGTTTGTAATAGATGGAGGGTTTGAGTACTACGATCCAGCATTCATCACAGGCGGCGTTCACGGCGGACAAATTGACGGGGCAGTAAATGTTAAAGTTTTAACTATAATTCAAGGGGAGCGAGTTCCGCTTCCTAATTCTTTAGTCTGGCTAGGAACAGACGATCATCCAGAACATGTGAAGACAACAGATCAAAGCGGTTTGGCAACTCTGAGTGGGCCAAATGTTTACGGGGCCCAGGCAGTCACAGTCGCAGCACAACATTGCAGCACTGAGACTTATATTGAGATGCCGTCTGAGGATCTCACAGTTTACCTGTCATGTAGTTTTCCATCACCACCGTCTTCAGGCGCACCACCAGAACAGCCACCTGTTGTCTTTCCAAGAATCCGAGGTATTGTAACTGGATTCTCAAAAGCACTCTTTGACCCTTACACATTGGGTCCAAATGAGAGAGCCTTTGGTTTCATTGATCTTACACAGCGCAATATATTTAGTCGAAAGACGCCAAAGGCCACTGTGTGGGAACAACCAGTTCCGCAAGGCGGCCGACCCTGTACTTGGTTCTCAAGCGGAAACTGCATTGTGGTCTATGGCAACGACACCATTTTTGAAGACAATTCTACATTTGATTTTATTACTGTCCCTGGAAGGTATGCACTTGTTGCGTTCACAGGTGTTCTAAATGTAAGAACACAGGAAGTGACGTCAGTGCGTCAAATGGGAATCCGAAGAGGAGTCAGTGCAGTTTACGGTGAGACTGTTAGTGATATCATTATTAATCTGGAATATGATCTAGAAAACTCAACAGTAATAACATTGCCAGACGCACCATTTTATGTTGATGGTCGTGCCGGCCCTACGCACTCTAAGGTTGTATCTTTCTTGGATTTCGGCGGCGAAGGTGTTTATCACTTGAGTACCAAGACTGATTCTCGAGCTCACGTGATGGTTGAGAGCCTACCCTCAGTGCCAGGCCAAATGCTTACTTTTTACGCGGGAACTTATACTAGGGCATGGGATCCTAATGCAGATAATTTAACACCATGTCGAATGCACACAGACTGTCAACCAGGACAATCCTGCCTGTCAGGTAGCAGAGGGTATTCTTGTCATGGGTCTTACGTTTATAATGAACCCTACAGCGCGATCATAAGGTCCGGTCAAGATAGTATTCATGACGGAGTGGTGTTAGGTGATATGATGCAGTTCCCAGGCATTAACATACCAGAGGACGGCGGGTACCTTAGAAATAGAATGTTCCAATGGAGAATAATGCCTGTCAGCCCGCAGCCCTCTCTATATTCCTTTGTTATCTCTGAAGCAACTACAGGAAATCAGTGGTACGTTTTCGTACCAGGGCATATAACTAAATTTAAACTACCGTATTTTCCCGAAGATGATCTCGGGTCGGCAGTTCAAAAACCACAAGCAGGAGCATTCTTTTACAGAATGGTTACCGCTCTAATACCTGGGTTTAACTTTGGGCAATGGGATCTTAATGAATCGTCGGCATATAATCGCCGTGCCTGGACCCAAGAAGTTCAAGTATTCACCCTTGATAATTAATGAGTTAAGAAATACTTATAGACAGCATAAGGAGTGCAACTATGTCTACATTTGATCGATGGAACAAACTAGCTGGGATTCTCAATGAGTCCGCTGAACCACAACAAACTGTTGAAACTGAGCAAGTACAGGAAGCTACAGTTGAGGAAACGCAGTCTTCTACGATGAACGAGTCTGATCTCCGCGGGATGATCGCAGAGCTCGCGAAGGAAATACTGAGTGAAGGCTTAGTTGACTACATTAAGAAGGGGGACTCCATGGGTGATGTATTCGACCCCGCAACTCTTTGGTCTCCTACTAAGCAAATGCAGTGGGGTCTCGCCCTCCTGGGATACCTTGATCCTAATAGCTTCAGCGACATCGACGGCAAGTTTGGGCCTAAGACAAAAAAGGCGGTTGAAAAATTCCAGATGCAGAGTAATCTTAAACCCGACGGTGTTTGGGGGCCTAAAACAAACGCAGCCTTCACGGCAGCCGCCGAAGCCGCCATTGCCGACGGCCAGGATGTGGGCCTAGGTACTGTCACAGATCCTTCTCCAGATGCACCTCTAGGCACAGTAAATGCTACAAAACAGTGGCTCCAATCATGGGTGGACTACAGCGATCTTGGTGGAAAAGTTTTACGCATGGGCGGAACTTCTAAAAGACAAAAGCCTGCTGCCCCCGGTGAAAATCCTTTAAATCGTGTCCTTAAGAATTTAGTTAAAAGGATCAAAGCCGGTGGTGAGAATGTAGATGAGAAATCTGTAAGATCTGCTATGGTCGCTAAGATGAAGTCTGATCCTGCGTTCGCAACAAACGTTCGAGATCTTTCTAAGGTAGCAAACAAAGATCAGTTTACACATCGCTTGATGCGTAAAATCTCCCAGCCTGTTATGGTTGCACTGAGAACTTCTGGTTCTGATACAATGGTTGCTTCCGCTGATAGCGAAGAAGACTTTGATTGGCTTGAGGACTCGGGAGATGTCGGCGCTTCAGCTGCCACGCCGGGCGACCCTGTTAAGTATGATGACGATCCATCTAGCATGCCTACTCTTCCAGGAATCGATCCCAAGGTATTCGCAGGAGGAATCGAGCACGACGCCGGAGACGGATCGGGAGACAGAATCCTGACCATTCCTCGAAGTCAATGGGAAGAAGAAGGTCTGGACACTGACGACCTCGATCGCATTGCCAAAGTCGCCGGCGTCGATAGAGTAGAGATTAAATAATCGAGTTTTTGTGCAAATATAAAACACAAGCAGTATAATAGTAGCAAGGAGGAACAAATGGTTCTCGCTACTATCTTGCTGCTATCTGCCCCTACTGCTAACACGTCGGTGACTATGGATACTGTCACCTTAGAAGGCACTGAGTCTTGCAAGGCTCCAGTCGCTGTCGGCTCTGGAAAAATGCTATCAGAGTTCGGAATGCGCGAAGATCCTTTCGGCCCAGGAAGAACCTTTCATTACGGGGTTGATATTGCAGCACCTGAAGGCACTCTAGTTAGAAGCCTTTTCGGCGGCACCGTTTTCTACGCCAAGCACGACGACATCGGGGGTTACACGATGATCATCAAGACGAAGAACGGCCTCACTGAGAAATATGCGCACATGAGAAAGTTCCTCGTCAAAGCCGGCGCTGTTGTGCCTGCAGGAGCCGTGATCGGCATGGTCGGATCTACTGGTCGCACCCGGAGTTCGCACTTGCACTTCGCTATCTACGAGAAGAAAGGTTGGAACAAATCTGACCACCTCGATCCGAGGGGCTTCATCTGCAACTACCCAGTGTTTACCCATCCGCACAATCATTCTCACTAATTAAATGTGTAAAACAAGAAAAGCACTGTTATAATAAGATTGAGGAGGAACAAATGGTTCTCACTACTTTGCTAGTTTTAGCTGCACCAAATAGTGTTGTTTCGATGCAATCTGTCACAGTCAAGTCTGAAATGGGAATTAACTGCAAGGTCCCGATTGATTACCGTCTCGCCCGAATCACTTCGCATTTCGGCACCCGCGATAATCCGTTCGGACCGGGTCGGAAGTTTCACCACGGCATTGATATTCAAGCAGACGAAGGTGTAAAGATCAGAGCAGTTACTGACGGATATGTTTACTTCGCACGTAAATCTACTCGAGGTGGCGGCTTGCAAGTTCTCATGCGCGCTCCCAATGGCTTGAAATTCAAGTACGCTCACATGTCAGAGATTCTTGTAAAGAAAGGTTCTCGGGTTGCAGCAGGTCAAGTAATTGGCCGAGTGGGGAGCACCGGCAGATCTTTGGGCCCTCATCTTCATTTGGAGATCTATCGGAACAAGGGAAGAAACACGGATGACTTCGTTGATCCGAGAAAGTTTGTTTGCAAGTACCGTGAAAACATTTGGAAGAAGCATTCGCACTGATGAATACATTAACTAGTTTTATCGAAAACATGACTGCAACGTCGTCAGTCTTAGATAAGGTTGCTCTTCTTGAATCCACTGATGAGCTTACTCGGAAAGCTCTTTACTACGCCTACAATCCATTCCTGCAATATCATGTGGGAGTGAAGAACTTGAGAAAACGGTCAGATCTTTGTGATGACACGTGTGATTATCAGGATGTCTTTGATCTGCTTGACGCTTTGAATGCACGAGAGATCACGGGGCACAAATCATTATCGCAGATCAATGCATTTCTAAAGGAAAATCCGGAGTGGAAAGACGTTTTAAATCTCATCCTCGACCGCAACCTGAAGATCCGAGCATCTGAGAAGCTTATTAACAGAGCGTGTGACAATCTTATTCCCACGTTCGACGTAGCATTGGCAAACTCGTATGATGAGAAGACTGCTAAGAAAGTTGATTTCGAAACTCAAGTCTGGGTGGTGTCCCGAAAACTTGACGGAGTTAGATGTCTTGTTATGGTAGATGAGAACGGTCACGCCACTTCATGGGCACGTTCCGGCAAGCAGTTCCAAACTTTGCGGAAGGTGGAAGAGGAGATCGAATCACTCGGTGTGACCAACGTTGTCTATGACGGCGAGATGTGTCTGGTCGATGAAGACGGTAACGAGGACTTCCAGCGCATGATGAAGGAGATCAGGCGGAAGGATCACACGGTCGAGAACGGCCTGTTCCAGATCTTTGACATGATTGATCTACCCGACTTCCAAGCTCGCGTGTCCGAGGACGGGTTTCTCACGAGGCTAGGTAGATTAGCTGACACCATTCCGCAAGATGCAAAATACACCTCAGTGCTCGGTCAGCAGCGCCTCACAGACCACGAGGACTTCCAGAAGTGGCGCCAGGAAGCCCAGGATGCTGGCTGGGAAGGTTTAATGCTCCGACTTGATACCACATATAAAGGTAAGCGGTCGAAGGACATCCTGAAGGTCAAGACGATGCACGACGCTGAGTATCGAGTGATGGGTTATGATGCTGGTCCGTTTCGCTACGTGGTCGACGGCAAGGAAGTAGAAGAAATCATGCTTTCCAACGTTGTGATCGAGCACAAAGGCAATCCCGTCGGGGTTGGGTCTGGATTCACGATTGAAGAGAGAAAACATTTCTTTAAGAATCCTGAAGATATCTTGAACAAAGTTATTACCGTGCAGTACTTTGAAGAGAGCCAAAACCAGGAAGGAACCTTTAGCTTAAGGTTTCCAGTGGTGAAGGTGATTCATGGTGATGAACGGACGTGCTAGAATGAGCAGAGAAAAGCAGCTTCAAGATATCATCAACAAGCTACAAAAAGAGAATAAAAAGTTAAAAGAGCAGGTTCGAAAAATGACAGCCCAGCTCTTTACTGAATCGCAAACAGGATATCAAAGATCTGAAAATTCTGATGAAACAACTACATTGCACATGGACTTATAAGGAGAAGAAATGAACGCAGTAGAAAATGGTAATACAGTCAGTGTCCACTATCGTGGCACCCTTAATGACGGCACCGAGTTTGATAGCTCACATAGTCGTAATGAAACCTTAACTTTTGAAGTGGGTGCTGGGCAGATGATCCCAGGATTTGATACTGCACTTGTCGGCATGACTACAGGTGAGACAAAGAATGTTTCTTTGACGCCGGCGCAGGCTTACGGTGAAGTGAATGAAGAAGCATTTGTCGATGTTGACAAGAAAAGCTTCCCAGATGACTTTGAATACGTTGAAGGTGCCATGATCCAGGGAATGGGTCCAAACGGTCCTGTCGTTGGCACTATCAACGAAGTGAAGGAAAATGAAGTTAATGTTAACTTCAATCATCCAATGGCCGGCCAGGATCTCAACTTCGAGATCGAACTTGTAGAGATTCAGCAGTAAAGGAATCTCATGTTCAAGACGGTAATGATCGATCCTCCCTGGAAGAAGAGCACCGGCGGTGTTGGGCACAAATCTTTGCAGCCTTCAACGCACTATGATGTCCAGTCCAGGGAGGAGATCGTTGCTACTTTAAAGCGTTGGTTCGAGGAATACGGAGTCACCCCAGAGGCACACTTGTATATGTGGGCAGTAAATTCTTTTACAGCAGGAAAAGATCAGGGGATCCTACCCGCGGTCGATGTTATCGAGCGACTTGGGTTTACTCCCGTTACTCTTATTCCGTGGGTAAAGAGCAACGTGGGTAGTCCTACTCCTTATGGCATGCGATACACAGAGATGTGCATATTTGCAGTCAGATATGATAAAGGCATGGGCAAGAACACTCGATACAGTGGCACTGATGATCCTGAGAATGTTGTGAACGGAAAAGGATTATGCTCATCTAAGGACTATTTGTTCGCCCCCAGGCGTGAGCACTCAAGAAAACCAGAAGAGTTCTTTGATTTCGTGGAGTCTAGAAGTCTAGGCCCATACTTAGAACTTTATTCAAGAACAGATCGTCCCGGGTGGACGACTGATGGAAAGGAAGCTGGAAAGTGGAAGATAGCACAGGCAGAAGATATCGAGTCTTAAGTAGCGCAAAACTCTTAGTGGCATTAATTGTTGTGGCTTTTTGTGTAAAAGTTGCTCTTCAAAAACAAGAGCAGACACCGCAGATGGAACGTATAATTGAAAATGTCATTGAGATGAAAGCGCCAGCGCCCTCAATAGAGGATGAGCTTCCTCCTTGGGCGATAGACGAAGTCACTCCAGGCGACGCAATAGACGTGCCTGATTCAGAGACTAATTAAATCAGAGTCAAAATTGACTAAGAAAAAAAAGTTCTACCCGGGTGATCTTGTCTTGCATCCAGGCACTGATATGCGAGGTGTGGTGCTTAAGTACTCACACAAATGGCCTTTAGTAAAGGCACATCGTACTGGTCATAATACGAGAGATGTTTATGAAGTTTTGTTTAGCAGCGGCAAGCGGGACTTGGTATATCATTCTAAGCTAGAACTGGTGTCTCGTGCTGAAAAAGGGTGATTTAGTTGAAGTCAACATTCCGTATTTGAGCAATGGATTCAGCGGCACTAAAGGTGTCGTCTTGCGGATAAATCACACTGCCCCTTACGAACGGAGGATCACCGTGCTGTTATGCGGAGAGCTTCGGGGTTTTTCTGAATCAGAATTATTAAAGATAGATGAGTAGTTCTCCCAGGTACAAGTCTGGCGATCTTGTTCGATATGTTTTTCTAAAGAGGAGAAACAAAGACTCAGGAAAGTTAGGTTTCATACTTAAGATCTCTCAGCATCGCTCGCCCTACAGATCAGATGTTTATTGGGTAAAGTTCCAGAATGAGGAGTTTCGAGAGATCGACGAGCGCTGGCTAGAAAAAGCGCCAGATGATCACGAGAATGAGTCTATAGTACAAAAAATGCAAGATGAATAAGAAAGTATTATAATATATCGAAAGGCTAAAGAATGATAATTTGTATTTGTAATGGAATTTCAGATAAGAGTATTCAAAAAGCCGTAAGAGGTGGCTGTAATGACTTTGTTGAGCTGATGGAGATGCTGGGACTTACAGATGAATGCGGCACTTGCTTTGATGATGCATATAGAATGTTCGAAGATGCGCTCGAGAATAGTTAATAACGCAACACTTTGCTAGGAGATAAAAAATGTCAGATACTAATCAAGTTATTGAAACCGAGATAGATGGAAAGAAATACAAGTTCAGCGGTTTGAAAAGAGCCGAAGACGGAGTTCTTGAGTTTGTAGACAAAGAAGAAGAAGGTCAGCTGGATGGCTTGTCTGATATTCAAAAATCAACAACTATAGCGAAGTTGTTCGCCGAGCATCTGAGATCCTTCCCGCCAGAAGACAGCTGAGATCTCCTAAGTTCCACGAGGTTAGATTGAAACCGTGTAAAAGCTACTCCCGCCGCTTCCAAGCAGGTGACTTAGTTCGAATAAAAAAATACTGTAAAATTGGCGGGCACTGCGGTATTATTGTAAAAGCCAATGGTATGTTCCTCAAAGCGCTCATGCAAAGCGGAGAAATCATTGATGTTATAAGCGCAAATTGTGAGGTTGTAAGTGAAAGCTAGTGGATGGAAGTACGCGATGATCTTAGTAGACATCGATGAGTTCGACCAAGAAGTGTGCCAGCTTTCAGAGCTTTATAATATAGAGGGCGACCCTGCATTCTGCAAGACTGATCTTCTCTCTTCATGGGAGTTGATGCAAGCTGCTAAAGACGTCCAGCGAGACGGAGTCAATCGGTGGTTTTATGAGAACGGAACTTTCTCGTGGGAGAAAGAAGAGGGAATGAGCAAGTATTCTTGGGACTGGTCTCCAAATGAAACAGGAAATAATGAGTAAAGTTTTTGTAAGAGATCTCCAGATCGGTGAGGTATATACTTTTGATTACTGGCTTAATAGTGGAAAGGGAATAGTTCAATACTTGGGACCTTTCCAAATGCGCTATGACAGCGGGAAAACCTGGAAGAAGCATAGATTTCTCTGGATAAAGAAGCCCAGGCAAGCCCAGGGTGAGTCAGTTGTTACACTCTACGGTGAAAATGTGCGCGGAACTATCAGGAAATACAATGAAAAAAGGTGATCTTGTCAGAGCTAAAGCAGATAAGTTTGATAGCTGGAATAGACCGCAAGGCTTTCGCTCAACTACTAGAGAAGAAAGAGACCGATGGCGCCAAGAACTAAGCAGTGATATCGACGCTGGGCTTAGCGAGTGGCACGACTCTGCAGGAGAACCTAAGCTTGCTCCGCAGTCTCACCATATCGATCTCACTCTCGGAGACACATACTTAGTGCTCAAAGCGCGAGCACATGCTCGTGTGGGCTGGGGCAACGGTGTGCCAAAGTGCGTCTATCTTGTTTGCCCAAAAACCGGTGAGCAGTTCTATATGCACCGAGACGAGGTTGAGGTGGTGAGTGAGCGCTGATTGGCTCATGTACGTGGTGGAATGTTCAGACAGTTCTTACTACGCAGGTATTACTACTGATATGACTCGCAGGTTGAACGAGCATAACTGCACCAAGCGAGGTGCAAAGTACACGAGGTCTCGGCGCCCTGTTAAACTAATTTACTTCGAAAGTCATGAAAATCGATCTGAGGCTTCAAGGGCTGAAGCTGCTTTCAAGAAGCTGACCCGAAAGAAGAAGGAAGCCTACATTGACTGGAATTAAGGTAGGTGACCTGGTTCGTGTCAAAGAAGGAACCCAGCTTGAGGGTGGTTGGGATCCACTTGCAATGCCACCAAGCGCCGGAATCGTTATAGATTTAATTGAAGATGATGTAGGATACTCACATGCTTACGTTCTTTTCCAGGAGCAAAAGTGGTGGATCTTCTCAAACTTGCTGGAGGTAGCAGATGATGTATGACTTTCGACACTACATGCTCAGCCCAAAGTCTGGAAGGACTAACGCCCGCCTCCCCCTTCGAGATGGAATGTGTCTATCAATCCAGACCGGAAAGCGCAACTATTCAGAACCTCGTCTTGACGGATTATCGCCCTATGACTACGAGTCGTTTGAGGTTGGCATCTTCTCAAAAGATGGAGCATGGCTCAACCCGTTTATGGAACCGGGCATGAAGCACAAGGAATGGAGCTCCCACTGGTCCGAGTATGACAATGTCGCAGGATGGGTTCCACCTGATGTTGTACAGGAGATCTACGATGATCTGCGGGAGTCAGATGAAACCTGGTGATCTCGTCAGAATAATCGCAAGAGACGGAGAATGCACTGGGCATGGTGTGTATTTATACGATGAGGAATACCCGATATTAGACAAGGTATGCCCATTAATATTTTATCGCGATTACCTGAACCCAGCGTGGGCTTTCGGTCATTTTGATGAACCCTGGTGGAGCTTGGAGGTAGTAGATGAAGATCGGTGATGAAGTAACAGTGATCGGCAAGCCGGAATTTGGATCCGGAAAGATCGTTAGATTCTATGCTAATCAAAGCACAATCCTTGTTGATTTTGAGAACGAGGACAGATTGACCTACTGTGACTACGAAAGTGTTGAGTTCAGTGACCGCCAGCAGTAAACTCTGGTCGTGGATGAACGTTCACATGTATGCAACTGTGTTCTTCCTCACTGTCATCACGGATTTCTGGGCCAACTGGTATAGTTACGCAATCGTGCATGACTGGATCGTGATACAGGCGTTTCTGGGATTGGCACTACCTTTCTTAAATCTACCCAGTATATTGTTCTTTATTGACCAAAAAGACATAAAGATCAGGCTGAAGCTGTGTGCTGTCTCTGCTGTTGCCATGCTGATCGGCTCAACCGCAATGCTCCTCATGATCCGAGCTGGTATCGGTGTGGGCAAGGACATGATCCCGTGAAATTAAGTGACTGGGAGAAAACATTTTGGGAAGATGAAAAAGGAAACAGGGTAGCAATCCAAGATGTTCTCGCAGCACTGCAAGATGAACCGACTGTTTCGCTGGAAGTCGAACCATTGACCCAGATATCTAACGTGATCATTGAACAGCATCGGAAGGAAAGTGCAGACTTATCTTTTCCGATCATCGCGATAGAACAAGATGGAGAGATCCAGAGTATTCTTGATGGACATCATCGGTTGCAAAAAGCAATAGATGAAAACAGAACACACATTCTTGCAAAGGTTCTGGTGATCTCGTGAAAGCTGGAGATCTCGTCAGTCGAAAGAGATCACCTCGTCGATATCTCGGTTTCGTCGTACGATTGTTTGACCTGGAAGTCCCGTCAATGCTCAATGAGCCGTTACCTGTCGCAGAGTTAATGACAAGCGAAGGTTTGCGAGTGTGGAAGACCAGAAAGCTAAGGGTGATGTGTGAAAGTCGGTGACCTTGTCTATGATACCTCTATTAGCAAGAACGGCATGATTATTAAGACAGGTATCTATTGGACTGATACTGATGGTGTAACGCACTGGTGGGATTACGAGGTGCTGTACTCAGACGGCAAGCGCGCATATGCAGATATCGCTGACCTTTTCCTTGCGGAAGAAGCTCCTAAATAGCTGCTTTTCCAAAAAAAACAAAAAAAAGTGAAAAAAAGAGGAAACTTTTCCGTAAAACTACCGGTAATAGATATAGGACACCCAAAAATGAAAGGTCCTTTTTAGAATGGTAAACGGAATCAACTCACTCGGAACTCGCCTTAATAAGGCATTAGACAACCTCGGATACCCAGACGCGGTAGGTGACATCGCTGGCGCTCAAATAGATCTAGCAACATTCAACGTCTCAGGCGCAGTTCAAAACTGGAAAGATCTCTTTTCGGGACAATCTACGCAGCAGTTTTTAACCAAACCATCTCACGCATTAGCAAGATCACGCCGCCAGTGCGGCCATACATACGCACAAAATACTGCACGAACCACGATGAACTCCGCGCTCCAGGCGATGGACGGTGAGATTATGAACTTGATTAGATCCGGCGGCGAATCAGCCGGAAACATTCTCAAGGGGCAGATCCAAAAGCAAGGCGGCGATATGGAGTCGCTAGTTGGCCCAGGTGCTTCCTTTGAAGATATGCTTGCAGCTTTCCTCTTCAAGCAGATGCGCGATTCTGAGAAAGATCTTAAGTCGCTCATGCAGAAGTATGAGTCCCTGAAGAAGGGCAAGAAGAAGGGCGGCATCTTTGGTGGCATCAAGAGCGCATTCAAATCACTCGCTTCGAAAGCTGTTACTCTCGGTGGCGGTGTGTTAGGCGGTCTGGTCGGAGGTCCAATCGGTTCTCGCCTCGGCGCAGCCTTTGGCGGAGGATTAGGTAGTTCAATGTTCGGTAAGAAGAAAGCTTCGGGTGACGTCGATCACAGCCGCTCAGTCATCAACTTCAAGATCCAGCAGGCGATGAATAAGCGCAAGGAGATGTATGACATGATCTCCAACGTTCTGAAGACGATGCACGACATGAGCATGACTTCCATTAGAAACATCAAGTAAGGAAATAGAGATGACTGCAATTAATAGGCTTAACAACGGCGGTTCAATCCGAATCAACTCCGCTCCAGCAACCACGCGGCAAACTCCACGCAACGACTTCGGAGCAATGATAGGACGAGGCGTGGCAAACGGCGCAGGTGCAGTAGCAGGCGCAGTTGGAGTTGCAGCTCCCTTCATCCCCGGAGGAGCAGTCGTAAATGCCACTGTCAGCCAGGCAGCAGGAGCGATCGGCAACTACGCAAACGGCGGTTCAATGAATATGCCTGGACAATCCCCTGGTTTGAACACTCCGATGGGACAAGGCGGAGGATCCTCAACTCAATCCCTGATGGATCAGACGAAGCAGATGCAAGAGATGCAAATGAGCTTCAACCTGCAGTATCTCAACCTGCAGAACAAGATGCAAGGTGAGAACCGGCAGTATAGCACGATCTCCAACGTGCTTAAGACCAAGCACGACACCACCAAAAACTCGATCAATAACATTCGATAATGGATATTCCGGGCTTAAACATCCAGATACCCCAAGCTAATCAAGCGGTTAAGCCCCAGAATGCTGCTAAGAGTTTCCAGGATGTTCTAGAACAAACTTCCTCCCCAGCTGGGATGGATAACATAAGTTCAACACAGAAGACCACAGAGATCAAGCAGGATCTTCCGGTGGAAAAGACAAGAGACACACAGCTAACCAAGGTGCTGAACAGCGTCGTGTCAGGTCAGGATAAGATGAGCAAGATCATCAAGTTGGCAACCTCAGGTCGATCCTTCAATCCTACAGAACTGCTTGCGATCCAGGCAGGTGTGTACAAGTTCAGTCAAGAGCTAGAACTTACCTCCAAGGTGGTCGAAAAAGCCACTGACGGCGTGAAGCAAACGTTGCAGACGCAAGTTTAAATCTTTGTTATTTAAGATATACTTATAGATGCTCACGCCAGGAGTGCATAAATGAAGATAACAGCATCAAAATTACGCCAGATTATTCGCGAAGAAGTAAGCCGAATCCGCGAAGAA